>ENA-OQHR01000307-OQHR01000307.1-human-gut-metagenome-genome-assembly--contig:-NODE-307-length-39305-cov-13.625574_pt1 | contig 39305 bp, 41 predicted proteins | sample MGYA00242566_ERZ504725 | MGnify/ENA primary metagenome ERZ504725 (study PRJEB26092, sample SAMD00036217) | human gut metagenome | host: Homo sapiens | study: EMG produced TPA metagenomics assembly of... | reverse complement strand
TCATAAATGTGTCCACAAATTAAGCATCTATATTTCATAAATAATCCTCCTCTTGAAATATATTATTTCCTCTTATGTATATAATATCGCATATTCATACCAATATTTCAAAGGTATTGCTCAACAATTTTTAAAATTATAATTCAATCGTCAACATACGATCTTTTCGTGACATATCTTTATGTACAGTAATCGTTGCAGATAAACAAATAAAAATGATGCATACTCGATAATCAAATATCGAGTTTTGCACCATTTTTTACTATTCAATCTCTAAAGTCAGGTTCTAAAAATTTGTTTCAACGAATCACTAACTATAATATTAAGCCTGGTTTCTACCAAACTCTAATCCAGAATAATCTAAACGCTCTTTAATCTCTGTTAATGAATAATTTCTTATGATGTACCGCTTATACGGTTCTACCAATGCTTCATCACAACTTAGATCAACATCTATATTTAATAATACCTTACCTATAAACCATGTAAAAGCCATGGCATCCAATTCTACCTCCTGGCAAGATTCATCCTTACAACCTGGATTATATCGACTAAATTCTTTTTCCCATTTATAAATTGTTTCCGGCAATGCAATATCAGCCAATCCAATTCCTTCTGTAGCCTGGTATTGTGCACAATGTCGTATTTCATGAGCCAATATAAAATAAATATCATTCTCTCCATGCATTTCATTAAGATTAATATATATCCTATTTTCATCTGGTATCAAATGAGATTTACAGTGTGATTTCATTTCAAATGGTTCAACATCAAATCCATTCACATCATAATACTGTCCCTTAAAACAATAACTAATATCCGGAATATCAATAGCCATTAGGCTACATAAAAAAATTAACATAAGAACTATAAGTTTTCATATCTCAACAATAGCATTTAAAAAGCAAAAAAGCTATTCCATATTATATATAGAATAGCCAACTATCCATATTTGTTAGGAAGATGAATAGCAATACTAATTATAGCTTTCGACTGTTTTGCTGTCTACTTTTATTAACCTGGACAACCTCATCCGCCTCTTTTTCTGTATGATACACCTTCGATTCACGTACACGTATACCAGAAGGTCCATCATTACCATTATTTGTATCAAATTTGATAGTAACAAAGCCAGCTGCAGCACGTATTACTGTAGCCTTTCTAACAAAAACAGATGAACTAACAAAATACACTGTATCCCCAACATTAAACTGTTTAGCCATTATTTACCATCCTTTCTGTACTTTCCAAAGAAACGCTCTTCGCCTTCCAACCTGGCCTTAATAGCATCTTCTTTATCATCATATCGACCTAAGTTATAATTTTTCCTTTGAAACGTTATCTGTGCAACCCATTTATTACGTTTCTTATCGAATGTCACGCCACGAACTCCAGTACTATTGTTTTTATTTATCTTCCTGGAAGAAGAAATACTAGATAGTGTAGTTCCATCCACAAAGCCAAATCGGTCTTTAGCTGTTTTGGAACGAACCTCTGTATTTAAACAACCACACGATCTTGTTTTACCATCCTTTAATGAATGTGCATTAACAACAACTTCATTTCCACAATCACATATACATCTCCACATAGTATTGTTATTTACTCGTCCAACATATTCCTTTGCAACAAGTCGGCCAAACCTTTGACCAGTTAAATCATTTCGATTTCCTAATCTACATCCACAACTAGTTGTATGACCAGTTCTAAGATGATTTGAAGTCACTTCACAAGTATTACCACAATCACATTTACATTGCCAAATAGCCAGGCCTCTATATCTTTTCCCTGTATCTTTTATTGCTGTTAGCTTTCCAAAACGTTGTCCAGCTAAGTTTAATTTGTTAGATGGTACCATTTAACTATCCTCCAAGAGTAAAGGACTGTTCATTTCTGATACAGTCCATGTTTTACTTTAACTCTTAACTATATATGTTTAAGGCTTTTTAATTCCTTAACAACTTCTTATTTGATTCATTCATTATCCATTGGAAACATCATCATCTTTTATATTTATAAATGATACATTCTTTATAAATGATACATTCCCACCGATTCCAAAGTACATTTCAAAGAATTTTTTCAATTTGTCAATTACAGTTTCTTTCTTCTTGGCACGAGCACCTCCCCCACCAAATCGACTGATAGGAGGGAGAATCTTTTCAATGTCTGTACCTGTTGTCTTAATTTCTCCATCTTTGAATGAATTTTCTAAGAACTTACGAGTTTCTTCAGGCTTCAGCTTTTCTTCCTGGATCATTGTATTTAAATCGGTCTCTCTTTGTTTTGCAACATAAGAGTTCCATTCAGAAATAACATCATCCATCTCATTAACTTCTTCAATAAAGTCCTCAATAAGTTGCTTTTTACTTCTTAGTTCCGGACTTGAACTAACAGCCTTCTGGATGGTGATAAGTAGCTCCTTATCTTCTCCGTGATTATCCTTATATTTCTTTACAAGCATCAAAATATAGTCGATATTGATTTCAATCTGTTTTACTAGTTCAACTTCAAAAACAATATCATCTGTAACATCTTTAACATCCTGTTTGCGCTGTTCTTTCCATTCTGCATACAAGTCTTGATAACGTCCAGAATAATCCTGTAAATCTCTAGGGTTTAACAGCTCTTTATCCGTAAACTCGTCAAATGAAGAAAGTAAATTTCTCATCTTCAGAATTGCTCCAAACAATTTAATAAATTCAATCTTGCTTTTTTCACCAATAATTTGAGGCTCTGATAAAGGATATTTTTCCTGTAACTTATTAATCATATCTACATATCCTGGCTTTTCTTTACCATCTTCTGTTGTGAAGCCGTAGTAGTAGTCATTAAATTTTCTTAGTAGAACAATACCTCCTGCTTGTTTATCACCGAACAAGGAGATAGCTGCATCTACTCGTTTCTGAAGATTTCTAAAACATACAATGTTTCCAAATGTTTTTACGCTGTTTAAAATTCGATTAGTACGTGAGAATGCCTGAATTAAGCCGTGCATCTTTAGGTTCTTATCAACCCATAATGTATTTAACGTAGTTGCATCAAAACCTGTAAGGAACATATTAACAACAATCAATAAGTCTAGTTCCTTGTTTTTCATACGCAATGATACGTCTTTATAATAATTTTGGAATTTATCAGAGTCTGTAGAGTATGCTGTATGGAACATCTGATTGTAGTCCATGATAGCCATATCTAAGAAATCTCTTGCACTCTGATCTAGTTTAGATGTATCTTCTGGATTCTCATCATCAATGATTCCATTACCATCATCAGCTTCTGCTTCATTTGCACCATAGCTAAAGATGGTTGCAATCTTTAGTTTCTTAGTAGGATTTTCTTCCATCTGCTTTTTGAATTCCAGATAGTATTTCTTCGCCATATCTACAGAAGATACCGCAAAGATGCTATTGAACCCACTGATTCTTTGTTTCTGTTTAATTTCCTCTACTTTTCCTTGTGCCGATGATGCAACTTCAGAAACATTCATAAGTTGACTATAAATATATGATTTGTCTCCTCGATACGTCTTCTGATCAAAGTGATCCAAAATATACTTGGTTACTAATGTAATTCGTTGTGGAGCCTCAAATGCTTTTTTACGATCAATATTCCATACTTCCTCATCATCAATATCAGCATTGATATCCATTGTTTTGATGTAATCAACACGGAACGGAAGCACATTCTTGTCATTTATAGCATCTACAATTGTATAGGCATGTAGTTGATCACCAAATGTCTGTTCTGTTGTAACAAACTGAGCATTACGTACAGTCTCTGAATTGGCAGAGAAAATAGGTGTTCCTGTAAAACCAAACAGATGATATTTTTTAAAGTTCTTTACAATAGCTGCATGCATATCACCAAACTGGCTTCTATGACACTCATCAAAGATAATAACAACACGCTTGTCAAAAACAGGGTGTCCCTTATACTTCTTAATAAAGGTAGACAGTTTCTGAATTGTCGTAATGATAATATGTGCATTGTTATCTTCTAATTGTTTCTTCAGGATATTCGTATTGCTATTCGAATTGGCGCATCCCTTTTCAAATCGATCGTATTCCTTCATCGTTTGGTAGTCTAAATCCTTACGATCTACAACAAATAAGACTTTATCTACATAGTCTAGCTGAGATGCTAAACGAGCAGTTTTGAAACTAGTTAAAGTCTTACCTGATCCTGTAGTATGCCAGATATAGCCACCTCCAGCAATTGTTCCATATTTTTTATAATTGTTTGCGATTTCGATACGGTTCATGATTCTTTCTGTTGCCGTAATCTGATAAGGTCGCATGACCAATAGCATGTCTTCAGCCGTGAAGACACAGTATTTCGTTATAATATTCAGCAATGAATGCTTAGCAAAGAATGTTTTTGTGAAGTCAATCAAATCAGGAATAATGTGATTATCTGCATCTGCCCAGAATGATGTGAACTCAAAGGAATTACTTGTCTTTTCTTTGCGTGTATTTCTAGAGTTAGCATCCTTGATAGCATTGAATCGTGTACTGTTTGAATAGTATTTTGTGTTTGTTCCGTTTGATATAACGAATATCTGTACGTATTCAAACAGTCCAGAGCCAGTCCAGAAAGAGTCTCTCTGGTATCTATTGATTTGGTTAAAAGCCTCTCGAATTGGAATTCCACGACGTTTAAGCTCTATATGCACCAAAGGAAATCCGTTAACCAGTACTGTTACATCATAACGATTATCATGTCTAGCTCCGTCTTCCTGTTTGACTTCATACTGATTTATGACCTGAAGTCGATTATTATGTACCTGCTTTTTATCAATCAATGTAATGTTCTTACTAGATCCATCATCACGAATCAGTACTTGTACGTTATCTTCTTGAATCTTTCGCGTTTTTTCTACGATATGATCATTCGGATTTGCAATGCTGTTTTTAAAGAATCTTTCCCATTCATCATCAGTAAACGTATAATGGTTCAATTGCTCAAGTTTTGTTCTTAGGTTTTTGATTAGATCTTCTTCCGTATGTATAGGAAGATACTCGTATCCCTGTTCGCCAAGGATACGAATAAATTCTTTCTCAAGTTCAGCCTCAGATTGATACGAGTCTGCTTTGTGTTTTACAGGCTCATATCCAGCTACGACTGTATTCTCACTTGTTTCTGCTACGATATTAAAATATGGCATGATATTCACCACCTTAATTCATTAATTTGCTAGAAATATATACATTGTTTTTATCGAACAATAGATTTGCTTCGCCACTATACATATAGCCAAGCTTTTCATACTGTTTAACGAATCCATCTACATTCAATTGTTTATAGTTTCGTAAATACTCAAGAGAATCCACAAGACTGTTTTTAGCTTGTTTTTTAACGTTCTTTCCAAGAGATACCAAAGCCTCATCTACTGGTCCTTTTTCAAGAAGTGGTACTTTATGTATCATGTGACCTAGTTCTTGTGAAGCATTGCCTAAAACATCAATAGCCTTTTTGTCCAATGATGTATGCTTTAATGTGTCCAAATAATTATATAATTCTGTATACATCTTTCTGTAGTCCATACTTAAATTATTCAATCTTTGAAGCTCGCTCTGAATTAGATTTTCATCAATAGTATTTCCAAGAAGCAGTTCCACATAATGAGCATAGGCAAACATGAAAATAATAAGCCTGTAATACGCAAAATCTTCTACAAGGCTAGTAATCTCTTTATTTGCCTGAATTGTTGTGTGTAATCCTTTGTTTTTGCTGATTCCATCTTTTAAACGTTCTTTATACGTTTCAATGTACTTGTAAGAATCTTGGATAATGTCCTGTGCTTTTAAACGGTATTCTTTCTTGTATTGTTCATCACTATAGTGATTCTTCAAATTAGCAAGAATATCATACAGATATTGAATATTTCCTTTGATATCTCCATGTTCTTTTGTTTTTATAATAGACAGAATATCTTTCTGTGTTTCCTGAATGGCATCTAGTTTTTTATCAATGCATAGCAACATTAAAGCCATACACGCAGTAGCTGGATCAAGTGGAGCTGTATAGGTTTGTTCCGCAGTGATTCCACCAAGTTTGTGGAGTCTTGCCTGAGCTTTTAAATGATTACCCTTGTCATAAGCCATAGCTGAAATTCCACTACCATCCTTAAAATTGGCTAAATGCAATCCTTTTGGAAGCGTTACTGAGTAGATACCATCCATGTTCAGTGTTGTTGTAACAGTTCCTGTCTGTTTTATAAACATTGAACCAATCATTCCTAAAGCAGATAACTCCGTTTTAGGAAACTTTACATAATCTTCTTTATTTTTTATTTCTTCAATTGATGGATAATAATCAATATCCATTACATCTAATTCATACATACCCTTTATCTCCTCTTGTATCAAAAAGTACTAAACTAAAACCTATTTCAATTCCTTAAACGTTAAAAGTTTATCTCTATAATATTCATATTGTCTTTGACATGCTTCAATTTCAGCGGGTAGACCTGACTGTAAATCATTATAGATAGATTGAAACTTGTCCAAAACAGAAATTACTTTTTGCTGTTTTTCAATACTAGGTAAATCTAAATTAATCTTATTCAATACAGTTTGAGTAAGACTAGGAACACCGCCAGCCGTATTTAATTCTTCAATATGCTTTGTTTGTAGTAAATAATAAAAATATTTAGGTAAAACGTCTTTTTTATTAATCTCTGTATAATAAATAGTATCTACATTCCAAAAAGGTTCATTTACATAGAATAAATTATTTAAAGAGCCTTTTCTTGGAATTAAAACCGTTTCTTTATCGTAGACGAATTCATTAACATGATTAATAACACCACCTGAACCATAAACAGGATATATTCCTGATGATAAATGTTTGTAATCTTTACCGTTTTTGATTTTTACTACATCTTTTAATTCGACAGTAACATATCCAAATACATACTGAACAAGCCTAATTATTGCTTGTCTGTCTGTCTGTCTGTCTGTCTGGCTGTCTGTCTGTCTGTCTGTCTGTCTGTCTGTCTGTCTGTGGCATGATGTGACCAGTTTCAGCAAATGTCAACAACGAATCTCGATAATATTCATATTGTTTTTGTCGAGTTTCGATTTCAGCAGGTAAATCAATGTTCAAATCAGAACAGATTGAATCGAAGTTGTCGAGAACTTCAACTAGACGATTTTGTACCTCCAAAGAAGGTAAAGGAACTTCAATATTGGCTAATGTATTCGGAGTAACTTCAATTACTTTTGTGCCATGTGCTAGTTTTTTCTTTTGCTTGAAGAAAGCATTTGAAGAAAAGTAATAAGACAAATATTTAGCATTTTGGTGATGACTAATAATTGCTGTATGTCCGCTAACAGCTATATCTTTATCTCCTAACCACGCTACAGATTTGCAAACATCTTCAATATTTTCACTTGTAACAGCCATAACAATATCATTTTTCTTGGCTTTTTTTGATTTGCTATATGCTTCTTCATTGATTGTTGTCAATGTTGTATCAGCATATGTTCCATAATGGGTATAAATTTGACCATAATGAATACAAGGTAAACCATTATCAACAAAGTCTTTCTTTTGAAAATTACCTCCACGACTAATTACAGCAAATTCTCCTAATTTTAATTTAGGAATTTCTGCATTATTATTTAGCAAAGTATCTCTATAATATTCATACTGTTTCTTACGAGCTTCATACTCTTTATTCAACTCAGCCTGAAGTTCTGCTGTTTTTGCTGTGAAGTCGTCTAGAAGACGAACTATTTCTTTTTGGATTTCCATTGGTGGTACGGGAATTTGAAAATTTTGCAGCATCGGTAATGTAATATATGGAACAGAACCTTTTTTGCTATTAAGATTGATGTATTCTCTAAGGAAACCTTTCATGTAATAATAAATAAAATTAATCGAAATGTTATTAAATCCATCTAACACATATGTTCTCTGATAAGCGTTAAACTTACCTGAATACTTATTAACGTGCCCTACTTTGCTACCATTTCCAGAAATGATTATAGCTGTTGTATCAAACGCATATGTGTCGATTTTATATGGATTTTCATCACAAGTGAAGAATGGATATTCTCCATTTTCTTTTTTGGCATTAGCATTAAGTTTACCTGTTTTAATAGTACATACTTCTCCTAATAGTTTATATTCCACACCATCTGGACATAATGTTTGAATCAATTCATCTAATTTGTTCATTTTGCTTTATAAACTCCTTTCTTTTTAATTTTTTTAAGTAATTATCAAAACATATTACTTTATTTATGTATAAGTCAGCGACTTTGTATATATCTGAATAACTACATCCAATGTAATTTGCAAATTCTAATTTCTTTTTACTTTCTTTTGAATAGCAATACAAATAAAAGTCACTTTTGTCATTTTTACCATTATGTATGCCTTCAAAATCAATATAGCGATGTTTATCAATCCCAAACACTAATAGCATTTTTGTTTCGAATCGAATATCCACACAAATTTCTGTACCATCAAATCCGTATGCTGTATGCCTACTTGTCTTTAATGGGTGAGCACATATAAATGATCTAATAGCCTCTAGATATTTTCTTCCTTTATTTAATAAATCCTCATCTGCATAAACAAAATTTTTACATATTTCTTCTGGATAACATTCAAACAATGATTTGACAGCTTCCTGAATCCATGATGCTAACATTACAATATAAACTACATCTTTTCGTGACGTTTTATCAATATTTTCAAGCACATCATTTAAATCATTTATTGTGTACCCAATTTTTTGCATTACATCACATTGAAAATCATAACTAATGTCTTTTTTGATAGGCCAGTGTTTGTTTAAACCACCTTTCAGGTATTTAAAGTTTTGAATTTTTGAAATCATATTATCCTTCAATCTCAGTAATAATCTTGTCAATCTCAGTTCTTAAGACTTCTTGCTTAGCCACGATATCCTTTATTTGCTGATTCAACACTTTGATATCAACTATTTCTGTTGTATCTTCTGGTTCTACATAAGTAGATACAGATAAATTGTAGTTATTTTCTTTGACTTCATCTAAATTAGCCACATGCACAAAATGCTCTACTTCTTCTCGATTTGTGTATGCATCAACAATATGATCAATATTCTCATTAGTTAACTTGTTATTGTTCGTAACTTTGATATATTCCTTAGAAGCGTCGATAAACAATACATTATTATCTGTTTTACCTTTACGCATAACCATAATGCATGTTGCAATTGAGGTGCCAAAGAATAGGTTTCCAGGAAGCTGAATAATTGCGTCGACAAAGTTGTTTTCTACTAAATACTTACGAATTTTCTGCTCGACACCAGCTCTGTACATGATTCCAGGGAAACATACTACGGCAGCTGCTCCATTTGGTGCTAACCATGATAGTGAATGCATGATAAATGCCATATCTGCTTTAGATTTTGGAGCTAGGACTCCAGCCGGAGCAAAACGAGGATCATTAATCAACGTTGCGTCATCATTGCCTTTCCATTTTATGGAATACGGATAATTAGATACAATCAACTCAAATGGCTCATCATCCCAATGTTGAGGATTTGTCAGTGTATCATCGCATTGGATATTGAACTTATCAAATCCAATTCCGTGTAAAAACATGTTAATACGACACAAGTTGTATGTTGTAACATTGATTTCCTGACCATAAAAACCTTTCGTTACTGCACCTTCACCCAATACATCGACTGCTTTTAAAAGCAACGAACCAGAACCACACGCAGGGTCATACACTTTATCAACTGATTTCTTGCCAACAGTACCTAATTTTGAAAGAAGTACTGACACTTCACTTGGTGTATAGAACTCACCACCCGATTTACCTGCATTACTTGCATACATTGACATCAAATACTCGTACGCATCACCAAAAGCATCAATATTATGATCACTAACTGATCCTAATTTCATACATTCAATTCCTTTTAACAGTTTACAAAGACGTTCATTACGTTTTGCTACGGTATTACCTAATTTGTTATTATTTACATCAAAATCATCAAACAACCCCTTAAAATCACTCTCAGAAGCGCTTCCTTGTGCTGATTCCTCGATATGTCTGAACACCGTTTCAAGAGTCTCATTCAAATTCTCATCACTATCACAACGCTTTACTACATTGCAAAACAATTCACTTGGCAAAATAAAGAAACCTTGTTCCTGGATCAAACCTTCACGAGCTTCTTCTGCATCAGAATCAGACATTTCTTCAAATTTGAAGCCTTTGTTTCCTGCTTCTTCTTCACCTTTATTAATGTAATCTGCTAGTTTTTCTGAAATATAACGATAGAACATGGTCCCTAGCACATAGTTCTTGAAATCCCAGCCATCAACAGCTCCACGTAGCTCGTCTGCAATTGCCCAAATAGCTCTATGCAACTCCTCACGTTCTTGCTCTTTTTTTAAATCTTTAGCCATTATATACCCTCCGTTTATGTCACAAAATATAACCAAATCTACTTAAATAATTATATTAAATCACTAATATTATCTCTATTATTAAATCACTAATATTATCTCTATTTTACTACTTTATCTTCATTTAGTCTTTACTCGACAATACAACAAAATCAAACTAATGACATATATAATTGTGTACTTAACAAGGCTTTTTCAAAAGATGATTTTGTTATCTTTAATTCATCATTTGCGATTGCCCTAGTTATCTTTGGAAAATGTTCAGACTCATTTTCCATCATTGCAATTGCACTAGAATATCCATCAATTCCTACCGATTTATGACTAGAAGGTCCAAAAATAATATCTGAATAGATAAAACTATCTTTAAATCTAGAAAAATCAAATCTTTTATTCTTTTCATAATCCATGTGAAATTCAATTCTTGAAGGATTAATTCCAGCCTTTTTGGCAACAAGTTCAAGATTGTTAACACTTAATTTTGAACAACCAAACACCGCAATTTTTGCTTCTCTAGGAATAAATGATGTATTATAATTTGCCACAAACTCAGAACAATGAATAGATGTTAAATAATTGTCTAAGCACCCTAAACTATTCTGTATTTCTAATTCTTTTTGAATCTTTTCCATTACTCTTAAAGTAATTTCTCGTAGAGCTTCTACTGATAATACCACTCTAATCACTCACTTCCATATCAAATAAACCATTGATCTTATTTTCATATTCAGCAACAGCTTTCTTTGCTTCTTCAAGTTTTTGTTGAAGCTTATTAAATCGAGCCTCAATTACTTCTTGTGTATCCATATCCAGCATTGGTACATCCATCTCACGTAACGCCTTAAGTGAAATATTTTTAACAATGCCTCCTGTTTGAATCAACAACAATTGCTTCATCCATAAATCACTATTCAAGTAACTTAATAAGAATTCTGGAATTAGATTTGCACCTTCTTTAACACGAATAACATTAATATTGCTATTAAAAATGCATGGTTCATCTATATTTTGTACAATCGCTGCTCTTATTACCGTTCCTTTAGAAGCTAGTAAAATATCCCCCTTCTGTACCAGATAATTTGATACTTTGGATTCTTCTATTTCTACCTCTTGTGCACCTGCTGTATCTACCACACATCCATCAAAATTCTCTACTTTAATCATCTTAACAGATACAGGTGAATCAATCTTTTTTCGAGTGTTATAGACATAGCCACCAATTACATCAGCACAATCACTTAACATAACTGGGTTCATATTTTCAGGTATTCCACTCTCATATAAATATCTATTTAATTCAAACGAATAATCTTTTTCTTCTACTTCTTTATAAGAAAAAGTAGAAGTTAATTGACTCTCCACCCTTTTAAAAGCTTCAACATCAAATTTTTTGATTCTTTTTTCGTTTTTATAACAGTTTCTTGCATCTACAAATTTTACTTCATCGTTATTATTTGAAAACACCAACAAGCTATATCTTACACCAGAATTTTTTAATGTTCCGTGTGGCATTAGAATAACTTTTTCTAATAATTTATTATCAATAATAATTTGTCTACTTTTCATATCCGTGCTATTTATTAAGCTATTTTGACTTAATATCGCAAATGTTTTTCCATTCTGATTCATTGCATTTATTGCCTTAAATACAAAAGCCCAATCTGCTCTCATGCCAAAATGATCAAAACCTAATAAACCATTAGGATCCTCCACAATTTTTTGTTTATATCTAAGCGCTAATGGACATTCTGTAAAACATAAATCAAATTTTTCATCAAATGTATTTTGCAAAACATCTTTATTATGAATTTCAATATTTCCATCTAAAACATAAGCCATCATTTTAGAAAAAACTACATCTCTTGTTACAAGTTCATAGCCAACTAACTTGTCTCTATTTTCATTCAATAAATTTTGAATTAGGAACGAGCCTGAACCAGAGCACAAATCTAATACAGAGTTATAATTCTTATCCTTTACCAAATAGTTTACTAATTTAGAAATCCCATCTTCAGTATAATTATATCGATATTTCATACTACACATAAAATTAGTGTCGTCTGATAACAATTCTTTAACCAAGTCAATCAATTCGATATTTGAATAATTTGTAATTTCTTTTATGCATTGTTTTAAAATAGAAATACTCTCTAAATTTAAGCAACTAGTTAATTCTCTTAGGTCAAATGGAAGATGCTCCACATTTGCAACATTTTCATATAAACAATCAAAGTAAGATTCATTCACATTTTCAAAATAAATCTCTTTAATCAAACCATTAATTTGTAATTTTCTTAAAAAACAAGAAATCTTTATTGTTTCCACTGTATCCTCAATTTGAGCTGTTCCTCTAAGTTCATCAATTAACTCATATAATTCTTTTGCCATGTCAAGACCTCCACGATAGTTTTCGAAAACTATTTTTCTTTACAACACAATAGTATTACAAAACTATTTATATTTCAATAGTTTTTTAAAACTATTTTCAAAGCTAATTAAAAAGCCAAGAATCTATTAAATTCTTGGCATTTGTTTCTAATAACTTTAATAATTCAACAATCTATAATGAGCATCACTTGCTTTTGTACTTAGATATTCAAATATAGATCTAGATAAGAAAAATACAATAATAGCTCCTACACTGACTATATACTCCGTTGAAGTATAATGATCTAACACCCTGGCTATTCCTGTAAAATGTAAAAATAACATAAACACAAAGAATCCGGTATATAGATATGCAATGAAATGTGTTATCACAATACACCATCTACAAACTATCGCAACCAAATACAATACTTCTGCAAGTAAAATCGAAAACAAACGTTTCATAATATTTTCTTCCTTCCCTTTATTATCCTTAAGGCAACTTGCCTTAACCTTTTAATTTCCCTTCTATTTCATCTTTTATTTCAGATAATGCTTTAAATCGTAAAAGCTCAGCATCCATCTTTTGTCCATAATACGCTTCAACAATCGCAGTATCCTCACGTAACATCTTGAAAGCTATATCCTTATCACCATTCGCTATTTGTAATATGCTAAGTGCCAGCAAACATCCATAACAATCACTCTCATCAAATTCTGCATCTGCTAATGCATGCTCTATTAATTCGTCAAATGAATACCTGTTAAGCATCTCATTGGCCATCTTATAATTCATTATCTCCACTTCCCTTTTCGTTATGTGATCATCCATTTTATTCCTGGAAACATTTATCTGTTTGTTGATCTGATCCAACTTATCACTCTTAAACTTATCCAATATCTTTTGATTCATGATTTCATCCTCCCCTACCCCAGGCCATTAAGGCAAATTGCCTTAAACATTCCGGTGCTATCAATATATAGTCCTTTCACTAATAACCTATACCTTTATTTGACATTATCCATGTCGGAATATTAAATTTATGCATTATTTAATCATTCCAAGCATTGAAAAAAAGCGCCACATAAACGTGAACGCTCTTAATAGTCCATTATATTCCAATGTATAAATTGTAATTTTACTATCTCTTAATTATCTTTTTCATGCAAACACAATCGTTCGTCAAATTCCCATATCCTCCATCTCTTTTAAAATAAATTCTTGTAATTTCTTTTTGTCAGGCAAATGCAACATATACGTTGAGACAAACAATTGATTGTCCATTCCTGATAATGCATATTCTACCATCTCTGAACCTTTATCCGTACACAACAAAATACCTACAGGAGGATTATCTCCTTCTGCCATCTCGTTTTTCTTATAATATCCTACATAAGCATTTAATTGTCCTAAATCTTCATGTTTAAATTCATTGTTTTTCAACTCAATAATTACATTGCAATGCAGTAATCTATTATAGAACACTAAATCGATAAAATAATATTTATCATCAATTACAATTCGCTTTTGTCTTGCTTCAAAACAAAATCCTTCTCCTAATTCAAGCATAAACTCTTGTAAATGGTCCATAAGAGCTTGTTCCAAATCAGATTCCGAAACAGCTTCCTTTGCGTCAAGTCCTAAAAACTCAAATGTAAAAGGATCTTTAATTGTAATCATTGTTATATTACAATTATCTTCCGATGACTGTATAAGCAGTTCAGGTTTTTTGCTTATTCCGGCCCTTACATATAAATTTGTCTTTATTTGCCTTCTTAATTCTCTTACACTCCAATTACATTTAATGCATTCTGTTTCATAAAAAAATCTTTCAAATGCATCATCAATTACCATTATTTCTCGAATATGTGAAAATGAAAGATTATTCACTAATACATCTGGTTTAGTTATGAATTGGTGCGACGCTGTCGCACTTTTTCCAAAATCTGGCAAGCTGAATTGGCGCGACACTGTCGCACCAATTTGAGGATATAATATATAGAACTGACGACACCATTTAAACAAAGTAGAATTCATTCCCTTTTCAGCTATCTGTTCCTCAAGTGTTTTTAATAAGCGGGTGCCATACTCAGCTCTATCGCTTCCCCTTTGTTCATATTCTACAATATAGTATCCTATAGCCCAATTTCTAAGCGTCATCAATTGATTTACCGCACTTCTAGCAGCGTTTCCAGCTTTTAAATTAATATTTTTTATGCTGTCTGCTAACATTTCAAATTTAATATTATCTGCCACAGCTAATCTCCTCCATATATTCCTTGTATGAGTTCTTCACATTACACAATTTAACTTAAGAAAACCCAATGTTGTATCTATTTCTTGACTAACATTTCAGTTCCGGAAATTCCGATTTGTCTTTTTCTTTCTGAAAATGGGCAATCCCGATTAAAATTGCCCACTCATTGCACTAATTATACGATTTTTTCTTGCTTGCATCAATTGATGTAAATCGCTATTTTTTAATTTTTTATCAAATGAAGTACATCTTAATAGAGCTTAGCTCCTGCAAAAATCTTGTCATCACCCATCAATAAGTTCAAGCCTTCATGTACAGCTGAGATCAACATACCCTCAGAATTAATACCCATCATTTTTCTTGGTGGTAAGTATACAATCTCAATAGCATGACACATTATAGCCAGCTATACCAATTGTAATTTGTATTGCTAATTAAATATATTTACTAGCCTCTTTTATACTTAACTTGTCCATTTTGTCTTTGTATTTTCCAACAAACTCTTTAACCCATTTCGGATTTGTTTTAGAATAATCTCTTAAACTCCAACCAATAGCCTTATTTATAAAAATTTCATTACTATCAAAATTATTTACAATTATTTTTTCTAATAATTCTGTATTAGTTTTTTCTTTTCTACAAAGTTGATGGTCTATTGCTATTCTTCTTACCCAAAAATCTTCATCTTTTGACCATTTCAACATCAAATCATTTATTCTTTCATCTTTAAATGCTATATTTCCAACAATTCTATCTAGTCTATCTATTGTATCCCACCATTGTTTTGACTTTATATATTTAAAAATTTTAGAAACATCATCATAAGTTAAATATTTTTGCATAGTTACTAAATAGTCCATGACTAAATATTGAAATTCTCTATAGTCATCTTCATAACATTTATCTAAAAAATCCCAATCTACAACTTTACTTATTTTTTCTTCTTTTAGTAAATCTTTATAAAATGACTTTCTTATTGGAGTTGCTAATCCATAGAATTTGAACAAATCTCTCATATATTTTGACATCTTTACAGCATTTTCTTCATCTCTATTTTGTTCAAAAAGATGTTTTATTTTTGTATACTTATCCATAATAATCTCACCTCCAAATTATTATTTATTAGCTTTAAAACTCAATTCCCTTCATCTTATTACTTGTTGCATAATCTAGGATGTAGTTTACATAATTCAATGCTCTACCATCTTCTTTTAAGATAACTACGCTTGTATCTCCGGCACCAACTTCGTTTTTGTCAAAAAAGTTGTATGCATTGTCATATTCATAACACGAATTTACATCACTATTTAATTCCAGCGCTTTTTTCTTTGCATCTTCATAACTAATCATGGATTATCCTTCTTTCCATTCTTCTTATCCTTATTTTAACAACATGGTAACCTTAAGGCAATCTACCTTAAATCCACTCTGCTTGACATATATAACATTCTTATTTATCATTTAATTAGATAGTGCAAATTTCAAATCATCCAACACTTGGAATTGGAATGAATTGATAATTTGTCCTTTTTTTTATTTAGTAATCACATTTAATTAAGATAATAGACATTTTAAAATCATTATAAAAAGGCAGAATCATTATATTAGATTCCACCTTATTCATACACACTCTAATTACTTCTAGTTTTGCCGCAGCTACTACACTTGTAGCCTGTCAATTCCTGTTTTGTTGTTGCAGGTGCATCTACAACATATCGTGTTTCGTAGACTGCTTCATGATGAATTGTACCAGTTTGAACTTCTACTGGTTTCTGTGTTGTACTACCACCTTCACCATTTAACATATGTTGTTTAACATGTTGAGCATCATTAATCCCATTTGCCGTTAAATCCAATCCACATGTATTACAAAAAGAATGGTACTCATATCCATATGTAGGCTCATCATAGGCACCCTGCACCAACACCTGTTCGTTATGACCTTTTTTTGGAACATTTACCGTCTTGTACTGAGCTACCCAGTCATGCTTATGTTCGGCTGGTTTAGAACTACTTGAGTTTGAACCACTGTTATTCGATGGCTTTGATGAGCCAGAGTTATTGCTACTGCTGTTTGAAGAATTAGAAGAACTAGATGTGTCGTTCTTATTTGAGCTAGTATTCGTAGTCGAAGCTGTGTTATCCTTCTTTGATTCTGAAGTATTTGATTTATTAGAAAAATCTGTTTTAGCGGTTTCTTCTTTCTTTTCTTCCTGGCCTGGTACCTTATCTACATCTGTAGATTTATTCTTTCCTGGCTTTTTAGCATTCACATTTTTCTTTGTCTTTTCCACTGTCTTATCCGAATTAACACTCTTAGTTTCTGTTGTATTTGTACAGTCTGTTAACATCATTCCTAACAAAACAACAATAAGAACCACAATTCCTAATTTAATCATTTGTCTTCTTGAATTCATTTTTACCCTCTCTTTATTTAAGGCAATTTGCCTTAAGCTCACTTAATTTGATATTTAATCGCAACAAATTGCAATCGATTTTTCATGTGTAAAACAGTTAAATCAATCACACCATATTCTAATTTCTAAAGAAATCTGTATCATTTACTATACAACAATATGTTCTATTATAGATTTTGCTCGATTTTGAAGCACTTGATTTAAAACATCTAATTTATCATCCGACATGTTGTATTTATCGTGTTTTGGCAAAGTAAACCCCAAGACTCGACTTAATTCCTGTTTTTGTCTTTCACCCATAAAATGTTCTACATTTTTTTCAAAGGAATTCCATAAAGTCGGATATAAAGTATTTATATGTTTTTCAAAAGTATAAGTACTTTCATATAAATCTTCTTTTGGTTTATTAAACATACAATTTCCATGGTCAAATAAAGGAGCCATGCATTTAATTTTGTTTGTTCTGTTATCTACAAGAACACCGAAATTATTTAAATGACGATCCACATTACATATCAATGCATCAAATACCATCATCGAACAAAAATCCTGATAAAAATCTTCTCCGAGGCTCTTATAAAATTCAACCACTGAACGTAAATTATAATTCTTTAGAAATCGTGATACAGGAACAAACGAAGTATCTATATTCGTAAATAACTTACAAACACTTGCTAACTGACAATGCCACATATCTAAATCGTACGCTATAACGTTTAATCCCATTTGTTCTGCAACTTTATATGCATAATATTCTGCATAAGGTTCATAACCACCAGTATTATACCTTTGAATATTTCCTTTATATAGAACAACATCTCCGTCAATTCTTCTCCACGCTTTGTTTAATGTACCATTAGTGGATAATTCAGCAATATTTCCAACCCTATCATTTCTACCGCGACCAGTAAAAGCAATCTCAGCAATAGATTCATTAAATGCATTATCATATAAATTATAATTTTTATATTCACCTTTAAAATCAGTTTCAACAACCCAATATGGATCATTTAACGACAAACCTTTGCTCACAGTGAAAATGCCAATTAAATCATTTCTGGTCAACCCTAAACTTCCTAGAATCTCATTAACAAACGCACGATTCTTTGGAATATTTCTTTGTTTCAGCCATTCCAGTAATGCTTCAGGATCACCATTTTTTAATGTTATTGGATATAAAGATGGACTCATATTATATGTTTCTAGAATGGTAAGTTCATAATCACCATACATTCCATCATCAATTTTAAATTTTAATATATCAATATCTTTGTTTTTCAAAATAAATTGTTTATACACACATATCACCACACTTCTTTTTTGCCAGCCAATCAAGCTTAAGGCAATCTGCCTTAACCAATATATACCTTTGAAAAAGGCAGAACCATACCTCAGATTCCACCTTAATCATACATACTCTAATTGCTTCTAGTTTTGCCACAGCCGCTACACTTGTAGCCTGTCAATTCCTGCTTTGTGGTTGCAGGTGAATCGACAACATATCTTGTTTCATACACTGCTTCGTGATGAACCGTATTATATCCTGTTACAACTTCTCTCCATTCAGAATGAAAATTACCGTTTTCACCATTTAACATATGTGCTTTCATATGTGCTGAGGTATTACCAGTAATATCTGCACCACATGTTGAACAAATTGAGTATTCTCTCATCTCTGTGATTGGAACCTGTTCATCATAGGCAGCCTGCACCAAAACCTGTTCATTATGTCCTTTTTCCGGAACATTTACAGTCGTATACTGAGCTACCCAGTCATGCTTATGTTCCCCAGGTTTAGAGTTATTTGAACCTGATTCACTGTTATTGGATGGTTTTGACGTGCTAGAGTTATTGCTACTACTGGTTGAAGGCTTAGAAGAAGTTTTGGAACTAGTCAAAGCTGTATTATCCTTCTTCGATTCTGAAGTATTTGAATCAGTATCAGAAACATCTACCTTCTCCTTTTCTTTCTGGCCTGGTATCTTATCTACATCTGTAGATTTGTTCTTTCCTGGCTTTTTAGCATTCACTTTTTTCTTTGACTTTTCTACTGTTTTATCCGATTTAACACTCTTAGTACCTGTTGTATTTGTACAGTGTGTTAACATCATTCCTAACAAAACAACAATAAGAACCGCAATTCCTACTTTAATTATCTGTTTTCTCCTTGAATTCATATTTACCCTCTCTTTGTTTAAGGTAGATTGCCTTAACATTTACAACTTTATTTTACAATACATCCTAGTACAATGATTAGAAAGATGTAGAAATTTAAAATCCGGCTAAAAAGCCGGAATATGCATGTTTTATTTAAATTTCCATGCTGGAGTTTTCAACTTTCCTCGTATGTACGCCTGGTATATAAAGTGCGTGCATACCGCAACAGCTAAAAACAATCCAAACGAATTAACAGGTATGAAGAAGAATATATCCACATAGACTATTACCACGAATTCAGAGAAATATATAGCTGGAAGAAAATACGTTTCATCCAGATTCTTATAGTCAAATTTTTCTGAAATCACTTTACCTTTCTCATGCCATTTTATTTGAGATAACTTGTACCCTACATAGGAGATTGGAGTAATAATTATGAGCGAAATAGCAGATGTAAGTAACAAAATATCTATTGCATCGCCACTATCTGCTACAGCCTTGATAAACCCTATCATTCTTTTAAAAGGAACATTTGTAATCATATACATGAAATCAAGTATTTCCATGCTCTTTTCAATATTCAATATCATAGAAGCTAACACAACCGGAACAAATACAATCAATATTAGTTTAAGAATTATGTTATATTGCTTTTTAATTTCATCTAATTTTCCTTCAAATTGATTTTTTCTTTTTTCGTATTCTCGTCGTTCCTGTTCTGCTTCTCTTTGAGAATTCTCCAAAATAAGTGATTTAGTATCAATTCCTATCTTTTGCCTTTCATAATCATAGTATAAGTTTAAAGCCTTTTGAATCTTACGATCCTCTGAACTTTTTTTAACTTTTAAAGTGTTAATTTCGCTTTGCGCATTCGATAATTTATCGTGATAACTCGTATTGTCGTTCTCTATCTCCTCGCACCTCTTCTTCAATTTCACTAATTCGACTTCTCTGTTCTTCAATTCTATTTTTAAACCTTTCTCTATCTTCAAGTTGTCTTCTTGCGTCTCCTGCAGCTTCCTGTGCAATCTCAGACACTCGCTCCTCAATTCGTCTATTTCTTGATTTGAGTTCACGTTCTCGTTCTGTATTTCGTTCAAATTCATTTATCAATTTCTCCTTATTCATATCTAGATCAAATACATCTGATAGTTTCTTATCACGAATTTTGTGATGATCACTATCTATGTATGTTACATATTTTCTATTATCGGACCATTGCGTAGAAATCCCCTCTTTCTTTAGGCCTGCAATGTACTCATCTTTAGATTTAGGTTTTTGATTCAAAACCTTCATTATGATCTGGAAAATTGCTAAAACCCAAGACGTATATTTTGGCTCATTCCCATTTAAAGATTCAATATTTCTACGAATTGCCTGGTATCCCTTTTGGCTATTTTGAACAATATCGCCACGTTGCCTTCTCTTCCTTTTAATGGATTTGTGAAGGCAGTATTCAACCTCTAAATCTCGCACAACCTCTTTCATTTGTTCAAGATCTTTGTAGCTCTGTCTGTACTTTAAACCAGTCTCCATATTAACTGAATTAACAACGATATGACTATGCAAATGCCCTCTATCTACATGTGTAGCCACCGCAATTTCAAAGCTTTCCAATGAATCATTAATTCTAGAATCATTCAAAAATTTCAATGTAATCTCATGTGCTTTTTCTGCGGCATTGGCTAATAAATTTCCATTTTCATCTTTAAAATCATCCGGGTGAAAAGACAATACATAATGCTTATATTGCCTTCCCCCTTCTTTTTTATACATGGTTTTGGTCATTTTCATTTGCTGGATACAATCCGTAGATCCTTCACAATTAATTCCAGTTATTAGCTTAAAATCCGTCTTCTCTTTCTTCATGATGTAGTGAATAACACGTGCAATTGATCCTTTGTTTTTTCCACTTACCGCTTTAATAATTGCCATATATTATTTAAACTATCCTTATTTAATTTCAACACATTTAACGCTTCTTTGAAGCATACATAACCACCTGCATCAAGCTGTTTTCCTGAGTTACAAGCCTTCGCAATCTGATTCAAATTCGCTCCTATTTTATTCAATGCGATTGTATTATCGCGAAGCGAATTTAAATCAATCCGTATGGTTGTATTGGATCTGATCAGATGCAAAATGACATCTGCATACGATCCAAATTGTGGCTCATTCAATGAGTCGCAGTACTTCAACCATTCCCTTTTTTCACTATCATCAAATCGAATAGTAATGCTATTCGACCTTCTTCTATTAACTTTTTGATTCATCCATTTCCTCCCACATTCAAAAAGTTTGGGTTTGTTAAGGACTCCTTAACTAAGGGTTCCAAGGGCCTAGCCCTGGCAAGATTCCACATGGTGCACATTGAAAATTCAAAACGACCTAGAGGAGTTTTAATTTGAATATGGACTGCCATGTGGGTATCTTGCAATTCACTAAAAAAGTGAATTTGGCCTTTAATTTTGGGTTGTGCTCATGTTCGAGTGCAATCCAAAATAACACTCAAATTGACGAGCTGTCCCGTTGCTCCGGGGCAGCTTGAACCAACGAATACTACAGCTCCATTCCGCCATATTCCTGCTCGTTTTCTTCTTCGTCATACTCTTCATCCTCGTATTCTTTCTGCATCTGCAATGATAACCAAAGTTGATTTCTCAAGAATTGGAAGAACGTATTATCTCTATCTCTATTATCATCAGAATAATATCTTTGAATCACTTTCTTAATATCGTCTTGATGCCTTTCGAAGCTAAGACATGGCGAGTTGTCAAGCCATTTATCGAACCAATCATCTTCATAATTCAACAAGTATTTACAAAGCAAAATAGAGCCATCATACATCCCTTGCTGGTATATATTTTCTTTCGTGTCTTCCATCAAACACTTTTGTAATTGATATTCGAAATCGTCCTGTAGACGTTCTAATAATTCCTTCATTTCATTTATTCTCCTTCATTAACTTCAATAATTCTTCGTTGAAATAACGACTTTCTAGAATCACTTTTTGGAGTTCTAGATTCTCTTTTTGTATTTCTATAACAGCTTCATTCAGGTCATTTAGTCGCTTAATGATTGCACCAATTTCCATTGTGTAATCCGCTATTATCTTTTGATTTTTGTCATATATCAGTTCAGTATTTCGTAAAAATATATTCATATTTTCAAGCTGAACACTCAGTCGATCAGATCCGAATTTACCTCCAATGACTTCTAATTTTTCATTTAAACATGAGCCAATATAGAACTCAGATTTAGACAATCCTGACACATTGATTCGTGTTTCAATTGCGATTTTTTCTTCATTAGAAACATGAAACGCAATCGTATTTGGACGCTTTCTATTCTTTTTCAACCCGGGCATTTTCGATACCTTCTCGCTCTAATCTGTTCAATCCATCCGCAATTTTTTCCTGCTTATTGGGGTATAAATGAGTATAGATGTTCAGTGTCGTTTCCACTTTTTCATGCCCTAATCGATCACGAATTTCCAATATGTTGTAACCCAATTCGAACAACAATGCGGTATGCGAATGGCGAATTGAATGAATGTGTAAATTCTTCTGAATACCACTCATCTTCATACCACGACGAAACTCGTTATCCAAATAATGCTTATTATATGTTAGTAACCGATGTGATGGATCTGGATCGTATAATCGATTCAGATAGTCTCCAATATCCTCTGCCAAGAAACCTGGAATACTGATGATTCGTTTTGATTTTTTCGTTTTCGGTTCAGTAATTATATCCTCACTTTTAACACGATGTAGTGACTTATTAATTCGAATAGTATGGTCTTCTATGTTTATATCACCTATATTCAACGCCAATAATTCGCTCACTCTCATTCCGGTATAGAAAAGTATTTCGAATGCTAAATGGGATTCAGGTTTGTCATACAAACAATTTAAAAATTCTGTGAATTCTTCTCGTGTAAAAATTTCCATCTCATCCGCTTTACTCTTTCCGATACTTCCAGCTAATTTACATGGATTTTGATTTAACCCATAGAACCTGCATGCATAGTTGAACATTGCGCTTAACTGATTATTTATAGTCTTCAAATATGTTTCCTTATATCCGCTTTTTAATAACGAACCTTGCCACATCCGAATATCTCTTGGAGTGATTTCGTTGATTTTTTTCTTCCCAAAATAAGGAAGAATTTTCAATTCTATTATGTATCTCTTATTTTCCACTGTGTTCTTTCGAAGCCTTTTCGACATATCATTAATATACGCTTCGTAGAATGCACAAAAACGTATCGAACTCGATGATGCCTGGTTTTGAAGAAAGTCTATCTTAAAATTCACTGCATCTTTTATCTTGCTAAATCCACGTTTTTTTACTGTTCGCTTTTCCCCTGTGAAATCTTGGTAATCAAATTTTATCCAATACTTTTTCGTAACGACATCTTTATACACACCTGGTGTACTTGTTCTTTCATATAAATCAGACATGGATATTCCGGAATCAATCCGGAACCACCCCGTCTTCCTTCATGAAATTAATAATGCATTCAACATATTGATTCTGTGTCCATAATTGTTTCTGCAAATGGAAATCTTGAATAAATTGGTCGCATTTTTGAATGTACTTTTCTAATTCTGGTGTGATACTTTCAAGATAATTCATACTTTCATCATTCAATATCACATTTTTATGTACACCAAGTCTTACCATATCTTTTGATATGAAAGATTGATTATCATATATATTATTATCTATATTATTAGATGCATTTTCTGCACAATCAAGTTGCAGATTTTGCACATTAGAATTGCAATTTTTGCACACTTTATTTGCTTGTTTTGCACGAGCATTTTTAATATTTTTAGGGACTACATAATTGTATGAACCATACTTGTCGTGCTCTTTTGTTTTCATTATATATTTTTTTTCAGTCAGGCTTTTAAGTGCATATTTTATACAGCGTTCTGACCTATTGGTATATTTTTTCAAGAGTTCAGTACCAGCATAATACGTTCCCTTGTCATTTCGATTGAAGCTATAGATCACAGCGAAAACCACCAACTCTGTAATGTTGACATCTAGATCCTCAGCCATCCATTTTTCCAATATGACAAAATTTTTAAGGGAATTTGTTTTTTCACTCATTTGTATATAATTGTTCCTCCTTTTATAACTTGTTTTTTAGGGAACAATCTTTTAAAATTACGATGTGGCGTAATTTAATAAATTGCTCCCTGGCCTTTTGACAATGGCGGTTGGCAAAGGGCCTTTTCATTTGTATAGTCTTTCCATTAAGTACTTTCGAGGCACACGGCCACTGATTACAATGAAGTTTCTAGATTTCAATTCTTCATTCATTTGTGCAATCAGCTTGTAGGCTTTAGCTTTGCTCACTCCAGTCATTTCCGCTACTTCGCTAGCTCGTACATACATTGTTTCTGTCATATTTTTCCCTCCTTCCAAGATAATAATATCACAATAAGTTATCTGTGTATATAATATATATTATTTTATAGTTTTAATTTTATTTCTGCTTTTTTTCATCATTTAATGGTCGTCCATTATATTCCAATTTTGTGCATTTTCGTATAAAATATATATATGAATAATTTATATAAAATAAATACACCGTTAAAAGATTACTTTTTAAAAGCAAAAAGTGAGAATGATTTGAAAACTAGAAAAGACATTGCTGATTACTATAATATCTCGTTTAGTATTGTGAATAACACTTTAAATGGGAAAACGTTAAATCCATCTCGCAAAGTCATAGAGTGCTTATCAAATAATTTGAATCGCAGTCCTGAACTAATCCTTACTGACATTTACGCTCATTCATTTGCTGAACCATGTAATGATTACGTTAAAACTGTCGCATTGTCACTATATTACAATTTTGGATATTCATTATTTTTTGATTCACATAATTTTTTTGAATGCGGAAGTTTGATCATCCCTTATAGCAATCGAATTATCCCTTACTTTGCTAAAATCAGAAGAAATGGTCCTGAACTAAAATACACTGCCATATTGGATTGGAAAATAGTTCGAAATCAAATTTGTTATCTGTTTAATAATATGAAAGACTATGAATTTGATAAAAATGATCCAACCAAACCATTTAATAATTGGTATTCTTTTATGTTAGCTATATCATCTGTTTTGTATTCTTTATTGAATCTTGATTGCATGTCAGACTTCAAAAAAATCATTGTTGTATTTTATCCAGAATTTCCAGATGATATTTATGTATACAATCAACTTCGAGATAATCCACTAGATACGTCATTACAAATACTACCTCTTCTATATGATGATAATGCAGAATATTCAATTCATGATATAGACCAGATATAAAAGCAAATGTTTACATGTTTTTCTACGCATTTTCTACTCAATCAAACAATCATTTTTCATGGTTTATTTTCTGTTTTTTTCATTGCTTTATCTCCTTTCTATAATATTGTATCATTTTCAACTTCAAAAAATGCTAGATTTTTGTGCGAATTTCAGTCTGAATTCAAGAGTAGCATATGGTATATAGCGCATGCATTTAGCTTTATATACAATGTTTTTGTTAATTTGTGAATTATATTAGATATTTAACAATAAAAATCAGTTTTTTTCCCTTCATTAAAAATTTAAGGTGTATTAAGGGGAAGAAAAAAGAAACCTGCAAGTGAAAATAGCAACCATCTTGTTGTCTTCATTTGCAGGTTTTTATTTATATCTTATGATCAAAATTATACTCCGTATTTTGAATAGAATGTATGCAATCAGCTCCTTTATCATTCCAATCTATATCATCTTCATCATCAAACCAGAACCATTTCTCAATTACTTTAAGAAACCATTTTGTTTTTGGAAGATTACACTTCAAGATACTAAATGCATTAAATCCACTTTCATCGGATGCTATATATGTTCCTGGTTGATTAGTATATACACCATATTCATTCATGACTTTATCAATCACACTAAAACATTGCTCTTTAGTTAAATTGTTCTGTTTCAATTTATGTTCATTAAATTCAAAATACATCATCATAGGCTATACTCCTTCTTAAGATAATTCTATTTTATCATGGATCAGCTAGCATATTTTTGAACAAGAGAAATAAAAAAATGAGTACCTTTTCGTACCTTTTGCGTACCTCAAGGTATTAAAAAAGCTAGAATGTGCTTTATATAAAGCACTTCTAGCATTTATTCTTTATTCGAACTCGATTGTTCCAGGAGGCTTACTAGTAAGGTCATACATTACACGGTTAACCCCACGAACCTCATTGATAATACGAGACATAACTTTATTTAATACTTCATATGGAATCTGAGCAGATTCAGCAGTCATAAAGTCAATTGTATTAACGGCACGTAAAGCGATGGCATAATCATATGTTCTCTCATCACCCATAACACCTACTGAACGCATGTTTGTCAATGCTGCAAAGTATTGACCGATTGAACGATCCAATCCAGCATTTGCGATTTCTTCACGATAAATGGCATCTGCATCTTGGACAATTTTTACTTTTTCTTCAGTAACTTCACCAATGATACGAATTCCTAAACCAGGTCCTGGGAAAGGTTGTCTGAATACTAAGTATTCAGGAATACCTAATTCCAAACCAGCTTTACGAACTTCATCCTTGAATAAGTCACGTAATGGTTCAATGATTTCCTTGAAATCTACATGATCAGGAAGTCCACCAACGTTGTGGTGAGATTTAATTACAGCAGATTCTCCACCTAAACCACTCTCAACAACATCTGGATAAATCGTTCCTTGAACTAAGAAATCCACTTTTCCAATTTTCTTAGCCTCTTCTTCGAATACACGAATGAATTCTTCACCAATAATCTTACGTTTTGCTTCTGGTTCTTCAACACCCTTTAGCTTTTCATAATATCTTTGTTGCGCATTCACACGAATGAAGTTTAATTCATATGGACCTTCTGGACCAAATACAGCCTCTACTTCATCCCCTTCGTTTTTACGAAGTAAACCATGATCAACAAATACACATGTCAATTGGTTACCAATTGCTTTTGATAATAATACAGCTGCAACAGAAGAGTCTACACCACCACTAAGGGCACATAAAACTTTTCCATCTCCAACCTTTTCACGAATAGCTTTAATTTGTTCTTCAACAAAGTTATCCATTCTCCAGTCACCACAGCATCCACAAACACCACGAACGAAGTTGTATAACATTTTTGAACCTTCTTGTGTATGTAATACTTCTGGATGGAACTGAATAGCATATAATCCTTTTTCTGCATTTTCGCTTGATGCACAAGGACAATTATCTGTATGAGACGTAATTTCAAAACCAGGTGCTACCTGTGAAATATAGTCAAAGTGTGACATCCAGCAAATTGTTTTTTCAGATACACCCTCAAAGATTTTAGAAGAAGTCTTATCCACAAGAACCTCTGTCTTACCATATTCACGGTGATCTGCTTTTTCTACTTTTCCACCCAATACATGCATCATCAATTGTGCGCCATAGCAAAGGCCAAGAACTGGAATACCCAATTCAAACAATTCTTTTGAATATGTAGGTGAATCTGGTTCATAACAACTATTTGGTCCTCCAGTTAAGATGATTCCCTTTGGATTCATAGCTTTGATTTTTTCTAAATCTGTTTTATATGAATAAATTTCACAATATACATTGCACTCACGAACACGACGTGCAACCAACTGATTATATTGTCCTCCAAAATCAAGAACAATGACTAATTCTTTTTTCATTGCGTCCTCCTAATGTTTCCCTAAACAATATTATAAAGTAGCAACCAATTATTTACAACGCTTTAAATAATCAATTACCCCATTTAAATCCTTACACGAATCTTGAATATATTCCTTCATCTCGTCATCTGGCGCAATCTGATCTTGAATAAAGATGGAATGCATCTTCGCATTGGCCGCTGCCATAATTCCATGCTTACTGTCCTCTAACACTAAACAATTTTCTGGTTCCATCCCTAATCTTTCAGCAGCTGCCAAGAAAACATCTGGAGCCGGCTTTGATTTATATCCCTCTTTAGAAGAAACAATCACATTTGGACTTAACACAAAACCAGCATGCGACAAGAACTTTTTGATAGCCTGAGGATGCGAACTAGAAGCAACCGCATAAGGAATCTTATTCTCTTCAATATACTCAATTAGATTCTGTAAACCAATCATGTTAGCACTACCTGGCTCTTTAAAGTATTTAAAGAAATAATCTACGCGCTCTTCTTGAATTTCTTCCATAACTTTTGTTACACCTGGATACATCATTTCAAACTCTGCAACCTTTCTTGAATCACAACCAATTAATGGTTCTGGAAAATAGTCTGGACAAGAAACACCCAATTCTTTAGCCTTCTCTTTAAATTCATCCTTAAACATAATTTCCGTATTGAACATCAAACCATCCATATCAAAGATGACCGCTTTAATTTTTGGCTTTCTAAAAAACTCAATCAAACATTGCGTACCCAAATCACTCATACCACGATCCATTAAATCCACATATTCTTCGATAACACGATTTACACCATACAAAGGAAAGCTTGCCTCTTGTACCGCAATCTTTAAATCCTTCACAAAATGCTTCACATAAAAACCAGGCGCATAATCATTTTCTAACATCTTCTTACCTTGAAAATCCAATTGTTTAGATCCCGCTGCTCCATTACGCAAGAAACGATATACAAAAGATTCATCCACATCTTTACAATTCAAATATGACATGGCTTCACAAATACCTTGTAGCGTATTCGCAATCATGATTTGATTTGCCATCTTGACATGTTGTCCACAACCTGCCAAACCACAATATTCAATTTGTGTTCCAAACGCTTCAAAGATTTCTTTATTTGTTTCAAAATCCTCTTTATCTGCACCAACCAATACAGTTAAAGTACCATTCTTAGCTCCCGTATCTCCACCAGTGACTGGCGCATCCAATACATGAACACCCGATTCTTTACCTTTTGTATATAATTCTTTAGCTAATTTTGGACTTGAAGTTGTAAAATCAATACAAGTTTTACCAGCATCAATACAACCAAAAATCACATCATATACTTCTTTAACATCACTAGGAAAACCGACCATTGTACAAACTACATCTACATTGGATGTCAAAGACTCAATCGATTCTTCTAAAATAGCACCTGCATTTTTAGCTTGTTCTACCCTTTCTGGATGTCTTGCGTATACATGCACTTCATACCCCTTATTCAACAAATGGATCACCATTGGCTGGCCCATAATGCCAGCACCTATCCAACCTATTTTTCTCATTTTACTTTCTTCCCTTCACTAATATTGGAGCGGATTGCACCGCAATAAATTTTACAACTTCCAACATAAACTTAATTTCTTCTGCATTCAATTGACGAATCTCCTTAATTCCAGATAACGCCTGTTTAAATGAAAATTCAGTTAAATCCGCAATTGTACGAATTTTCATACGATCAAATAATTCCCCAATTAAATGACAATAACGTTCCTTCACTTCAATTGAGCGATTCAATAATAGTTTGTTTACATATTCTAACATATCATCACTTTCTTTAGTAAGAGAATCACAATAATTAAAGTCTTTTACATCCACGCTCCACATCAGTGTATCATGCTGAACTAGACCAGAACCTTGGGCATCCATGGCTTTCGTTTGTTCTCTATGATGTAAGACACGCCCCACTATACTATCCTTAGGAATATAGTTTGTGATTTTAGATACATCCTCATCACCTTGCCAAAAACCATCCACAAAGCCAGGCCCATCAAAACTTTTCACACCTTCAATATATCTTTGTAATTCTGGATTTTTTAAAAAGGCATACATCGCCAGATTTCCACCCTTCGAATGCCCCGTTAAGTATATCTTTGGATATACCTTTTTCTTTTTCAATCCAAACAAATAACTTGTTTCAGGAATATTCTCAATGGTTTCTTTGACATAATCTTTAGCCAATTTTTGACAAGGAAGATTCGATTTATATGTCATCATCAAATTTTCTTTCCAACCCGTAATACTGCCATCTGTACCACTAAAAGAAAGCACTAGAGATCCATCTGGCAATACAAGTGTTACAACACTAAATTGAATCACGTCTTCATCGCTATAAACTTTTTTATAGTTCTTCAACTTTATACTTCCATAACGAATCGTATCTTGCAACGCATCAATTAAATGTGGAAGATTCATTGAAAATGTATACTTACTTTTTAATTCCTCTGCACTATATAAAGAAAGATATTTACGACATGCTTTCTCTAAAGAAACCTCTTCCTTATCCACAATGCCATCCCAATCCACATAAGATAGATCGGCACATACTAACATATCCACCTCGTTAAAGGGGCAAACAGAGAAGTCAATATCTCTTCTTAAATGTGCATAATTTAATAAGTTTTCCATAGTCAACCTCACTACAACGATTTTACAATATATAAAAGGATCAGCCAAATGACTAACCCAATTTTTTCGATAATTTTATATAATGTTCTGCATTTGAAAGAATGTCAGAAATCTGAGATTCTGAAGTCTTTTTAATGATCTTAGCTGGTACTCCAACCACAACACTCCTTTGTGGAATCACCATATTTTCAGGTACAACACAACCCGCACCAACAATACTATGGCTTCCAATACAAGCTCCATTTAAAACAATAGCACCCATACCAATAAGCACCTCATCCTCAATCGTACAACCATGGACGATTGCCCCATGACCAATCGTAACACGATTACCAATCTTTATTGGATATCCACTATCGGTATGTAAAACACACTGATCTTGAATATTGGTTTCTTGTCCAATTTCAATCATTTCTTCTTCACTACGAATCACAGCATCATACCAAACACTTGAACCTTTACCAATTGAAACATTACCCAAGATGGTTGCGTTACTTGCGCAGGTAAAATTGTTTTTAACCTCATCCAATCTCTTACAAAGCCAAACTACACCATGCCATGCATCAAATTTCATACCACAAGATGGTAGTGCACCATACATTGTAAATCCATGCTTTTTATGAAAGGCTATACTTTCTTCATTCGAATCTGTTATACATGAAATGATCCAACGCACGTTTAGCTTTCTACAGTCTGCTTCAAGCTGATCTAACATTTTTGAAGGCAAACCATAATGTTTTCCTTCTTTAAAATAAATAGTAAGTTCTACACAATACTTATACGCTTCCTTTGAAAAAGCCGGATGCACATATCCATAGCCAATTAAAACATTGTCATAAAGTGCCACATAAAATGGATGCGTCTTTGAAATTTTCATCATATGTTCTTTAAATACATTAAAAGAATCTGGCACAAGATCAAAAATCGCAACACTCGTTTTTACATAATGTACATAGATAGGATACATACTTTCTAAATCTTTTTCTTGAAGTAAACGTAACTCTTGCATAAAACCTCCTATTGGATTTCTAGACTTGAATCCGCTGTTAAACTCGCATCCCCTCTTCTGCCAGAAAGATACGCAATCGTTCCAGCAACACCGATCATGCTTGCATTGTCTGTACAACAATACATTGGAGGTACAGTAAATTCGACTTCTGGATATTCATTCCTTAATTCTTCTACTTTTTCACGAAGTCTTGAGTTGGCACTTACTCCACCACCCACTACAAAGTGACGAATATCTTTATGATCATCTAGTACGGCTCTTACTCGAGAGAAAATTTCATCCAATGCACATTCTTGGAACGAACAAGCTAAATCAGCCATGTCAAATGTCTTGCCCTGTCTTTCCATACGCTTTGTAAATTGTAGAACACTACTCTTCAATCCAGAAAAGCTAAAATCATAACGTCCCTGTGTCTTCGGTTTTGCGAGTTCATATACCGGCTTTCCTTCTCTTGCCAATTTATCAATTTTAGGACCACCCGGATATCCAAGACCCAATACTCGAGCCACCTTATCAAAGGCTTCTCCTATCGCATCATCCTGCGTTTCTCCTAAGATTTCAAAACTTGTCTCATCCTTCATATAAACAAGTTCCGTATTTCCTCCAGAAACAACAAGTGCCAATACAGGATACTTCATATCCACCACTAATTCATTGGCATAAATATGTCCTGCCAAGTGATGTACAGGAACTAATGGTTTGTGGTAGGCAAAAGCCAAAGTCTTCGCTGCCTGCACACCCACATGTAAACATCCAATTAAGCCAGGGCCCTGCGTAACAGCAACGGCATCCACATCTTCCATAGTGATATTGGCATCCTTCAATGCTTTTTCAATACAATACGAAATATTTTCTACATGAATACGGCTCGCAACTTCGGGTACGACCCCACCAAATTCTGTATGTACATCAATTTGGCTTGCGACTACACTCGATAATACTTCCTTCTTATCTTTAACAACCGCAACGGCTGTTTCATCACAACTACTTTCAATTCCGATAATAATCATATAATCCTCCTACAATGCCAATGTCATCACAATGGCATCTTCTCCATCCGGATAATAACTCCTAGATACATTGACTTGAATAAAGCCCATTTTCTTGTATAAATTCAATGCTGCCTCATTACTGGCACGAACCTCTAATGCCATAAACTCACAAGCTACTTCTCTTGCTCGATCAAACAAATGCATCATCAATTCTTTTCCATATCCTCTTTTTCTTAAGTTTGGATCGACTCCAATACGAGCTAACTGCGCCATTTCAAAGGTTTCCCATAAAAACGCATAGCCTACAATTGCATCTTCATCTTCTAAAATCCAACCATGAGAAAAAGGATTCTCATTCAATTCATATAAACAGTCTTTTTCGAGCCAAGGCTGTTTAAAACATGCTTGTTCAAGTTCTAAAACACGACTTAGATCCGTGTCTTTCATTTCTTTAAAAATCATGCTTTATAAGCATCGCTTTCTTTTAAATATCGAGGAACTAAGGCATGTACATTTTCAATTGTACGACTTGGCACTTCAATAAAATTCTTCAAGAAATCACAACTTGCAGCTTCTTGATTTACTAAATAGCCATCCCCATATAATGTCCCAGGATGTTCATTTAAGAAATCTTCTAATTGATCGACTTCTAAAATTTGTGTTTCACCAACCACAACACCCTTTTCTAAGTGTGCTACATAGGCTCTTTTACTACGCGCATCCAAAATAACATTGGCACTTTCATCCATGCCCGCAAACAACTGCATTGTACTAATGCACTTTAATGTTTTATGCATTTGTGTACAGAATACTTTCGCAATTGCCATCGCAATACGAATACCCGTATAAGATCCAGGACCATCTGTGATAATCACTTCATCAACATCTTTATAATCTAAACCTGTCTTTTCAAACAATTGATTTAATTCCACAAAGATTGTTTCACTTTGTTTTTTAAATGCTTCAATAGATACACCATCAATCAATGTTCCATCTTTATATAAACCTAATACTAATGCTTTATAAGCACTATCCATACATAAACTAATCATGATATGCCTCCACAATACTCTTTGATACAGGACCCGTATATTCTAATGTCACTGTACGATTTTCATCGATACCTTCTTCAAAAGAAATTTTAATATGGTCCTGAGGCAATTGTTCCTCAATAAATTCTGACCATTCTACTACAGTAATTCCTTCATCAAAACAATCTTCAAAACCTAAGTCCTGACATTTTCCTTCTAAACGATACGCATCAATATGATGGAAAGGGACTCCACCTTCTTGTTTATAATCCTTTAAGATTGTAAAAGTTGGTGAATTGATCACATTCTTTACACCCAAAGCTTTCCCGAAGCTCTTTGTCCAAGTTGTTTTACCTGCACCCAAATCTCCATCTAATGTAATAACTAATTGTTTATTTCTACAAAGATCTGCCATTTTAGTAGCAAATTCCTGTGTTTCTTTTAAACTATGAATCTCTATTTTCATGTAATCCTCCAAGTTTTGTTTGTATCTCATAAAGTGGTTTCCACTTTAACACTCCTTTATTTCATAAAATACACTATTCTTAATTCTAGTTTTTTTCAACTACTTTTTCTTCATCATACGATTTCTATGCACCATTGCCTTGATTTGTTTGATCTGCGCAAGACGATTTCGCACCTTCACTTCAGATCCTTGATCACTTGGTACATAATATTCTTTACCAACTAAAGCATCCGGAAGGCACTGCATATCCGTCATATGGTATTCATAATCATGTGAATACTCATATCCTTTACTGTAGCCTAAATCTTTCATTAACTTTGTTGGTGCATTACGAATATGTAAAGGCACTGGCTGATCTAATGTTTTTAGCGCATCACTTTTCGCATTATTATAAGCCACTTCTAAAGCATTTGATTTTGGTGCTAAAGCCAAATAAACAGCTGCATGCGTTAAGTGTACATTACATTCTGGAACACCCAAATAGTGACATGCCTGATAGGCTGCCACACAGATTTCTAAAGCTCTAGAATCTGCCATACCAATATCTTCACTTGCCATACGAACAAATCTTCTTGCGATATATAAAGGATCTTCTCCAGCCTCTAACATACGTGCTAACCAATATACAGCGGCCTGTACATCGGAGTTTCGTACACTTTTATGTAGAGCCGAAATAATATTATAGTGTTCCTCCTCTTTTTTATCATACAATAACGACCTTTTTTGAAGGCATTGCTTCAAAATATCCTGTGAAACATGAATACCATCCAATTCACTTGGACTATTATAAACAACCATCTCTAATGTATTTAAACAGAAACGAGCATCTCCACCAGAAAATGCGGCAATCGCCTCTATATCTTCATCCGTAATATGTATTTTTAAATTGCCTAATCCTTTTGAGCTGGAAATAGCACGAATAATCAAATCTTTTAAGTCATCCGTGTTTAGACTGTTTAACACAAACACTCTACACCTAGATAAAAGGGCGGAATTGATCTCAAAACTAGGATTTTCTGTTGTAGCGCCAATCAGAATGATACTTCCCTTTTCCACATAGGGTAAAAACGCATCTTGTTGCGCCTTATTAAAACGATGGATTTCATCTAAGAATAGTATTGTTTTTTGTCCCAAGGCCCTACGCGTATCTGCCTGCTTCATAACTTCCTTGATTTCTTTAATGCCACTAGTAACAGCTGAGAAATCCACAAAATAACTCTTTGTCTGATGGGCAATAATACGTGCCAATGTCGTTTTTCCAACGCCTGGTGGACCCCAGAAAATCATCGATGTCACTTGATCATGTTCAATCATTTGCCACAAAAGATTTCCCTTGGCAACAAGCTGTTTTTGTCCTACATATTCATCCAATGTTTCCGGACGCATACGATCGGCTAAAGGCCTTGTATCTTCTTGTATTGAAAATAGAGAATCTTGTTCCATATGTTTCCTCCATATGTATTTTATTATACACCACTCAAAAGAAAAAGTGTTTGACCTTAATCAAACACCATCTTCTTTTTCTCAATTCGTCTTAAAAACACCCATCCCACAACACAAGACAAAACTTCTGTAATCACAAATGCATACCAAATCAAAGATACATCCCTATCATATTGAATGACTAATTTTGAAAATCCCCAAGCTAAAGGTAAAATCAAAATGGCTTGTCTAAGCAAGGATACAACTAAGGATTCCATACCTCCATTTAAAGCTTGATACACGCCTTGAAATGCGATATTTACACCCGCAAACACAAAACTAATGGATATGATTCGAACAGCACTGATGAAATATATTCTGGATTGTCCTGCATTAAATAGTGTGACAAAGAAATTTGGGAATAGTTCTGTAATCAAAGTCCCTGCAACCATTAATACGATAGTATAGATTAAGCCATATTTAATTCCATCTTTAACACGCTGCTTATTTTGCATACCATAAGAAAAGGCAATGATTGGTGTAATCGCATCTCTTAAGCCAAAGGCCCTAAATAATACAAATTGTTGTACTTTATAGAAAAGTCCATAGGCTGTTTGTGCAGATGCATCAAATTTTAGAATTAAGTTCATCGCATACACCATAAATGACATCAATGCCTGAGCAATAATGGCTGGAAGTCCAATCGAATAGATTTCTTTGATGATTCGTTTATTTGGTTTTGTATAAGTGAGACCATGATCAAATTCTTTATTTAATCGAATATGGAACACAACTAATAATACAGCCGATAAAATTTGTCCAATGACTGTCGCATAAGCCGCTCCTTGTACCCCTAAATTAAATCCATAAATCAAGATCGGATCTAGAACCATATTGATTACAGCTCCTGTAACTTGTCCAATTGTAGAATATAAGGAGCGTCCTGTAGCTTGGAGCAGTTTTTCAAATATCGAAAAGAACACAACACCAAAAGATAATAGGCAACAAATTCTTAGATAGTCTACACTCATCGATAATACAAGTGCATTCCTTGTTTGAGAGGATATATAGGCTTTAATGCCAAACAATCCAAACAACATACAAATAATATAAATAACTGTAGCTAGAAACAAACCATTTCCGGCTACTTTAGAAGCTTTTTCACAATTTCTCTGCCCCAAAGTTCTTGCGAGTAAGGCGTTTACTCCAACACCTGTACCAATAGCTAAAGCCACCATCAACATCTGGATAGGGAAAACTAAGGTAAGTGCTTTTAATGCAGCTTCACTTCCTTCTTTCATATTTCCTACAAAAGCACTGTCAACTATGTTATAGACAGCTTGCAGGGCCATAGATAAAATCATAGGCACACCCATTTGAAGCATCAACTTATTGACTGGCTCATTTTTCATTTTGTTGTTTTCTTCCATTCTTTACCTCCATAAAACACAAAAAAGTGCATTGCCTACATAAGTTGGACTTACGCTTTTAAGCAACACACTTTACAAAAATATAAAAAAGTAGCAGAAAACTGGATTTACGCTGTTTCTGCCACTCGTTACGAAGTGATTATATTTTTATTTTTTTAATTTGTCAAAGTAAAATTACATGGCTTTTTCAATTAATTCCACACACTTATCAATACCCAAAACACCACTGTCTAAACACAATTGATAGTTTTTAGCATCCGCCCATTTACGATCTGTGTAATATTTATAGTAAGCAATACGACGTTTATCTTTGTCCTTGATTCGTTTGTCTGGCGCAAATTCATTTTGTCCATAAACCGAAACAACACGATTCTTTCGATATTCAAAGTCTGCATGAATAAATACATTCAATACGTCTTTACGATCACGAAGAATATAGTCTGAACATCTTCCTACAATAACGCAGTTGCCTTTATCAGCCAATTCGCAAATAACGTTTCTTTGTGCAACATAGAGTTCATCCGATAAGTTATATCCATAATTATTCCAAATAAAACCAAATGTACTTGTGCTTGATGCATCTTCCCCATTTTCTTCAATATACTCTTTCGCAAAACCACTTTCTTGAGCAATTTGTTGCACAATTTCATAATCATAATAAGCATAGCCTAGTTTTTCAGCTAATTTCTTGGCAATGGTTCTTCCACCACTTCCAAATTCACGTGTAATTGTAATTATCATAAGATACCTCCTAATATACAAAAATCGAGCCTTCTACAACTGGAATTATATCCCGTAAGAAGACTCGTTGTTGTAGACATTTTACCAAAATTATTAAGTTTTTGTAAGAATTATTATTCGTCTTTTCCTTAAAGTCATGGTACAGCATATCATATACACCATCACCTCGCTTTTATATACTGCACTATCTACTTCTATTTTAGTTCAGAACAAGTGAAAAGTAACGTGAAATGTTGCATTTTAACACAAGAAAAGAAGAACGTTTAAATTTGTTTTATATAAAGCACTTATAGATATACATATCGCAGTGCGCAAAGTAAACAAAAAAAGAATAGAATCTTTCGACTCTATTCCTTAGCTCCATATTCTTCATAATATGCATCAATTCTTGATTTTAATTCAGGATCTAATTTATCTCCTAAATATTCAATCACTTCTGGCATGGATACGATTGCTGCAGTAGGGAAACCATATAATTCACTAACTTCAGTTAATGCAGTTTTTTCACCTTTTCCCTTTTCATTACGATTTAAAGAAACCATCAATCCAACAATTTCAACATTTGCTGCACCACGAACCTTTGGTACTGTTTCTTCCATTGATTTTCCAGATGTCGTAACATCTTCAATCATAACGACACGATCTCCATCTTGTAGTTTTGTTCCTAAGAAACTTCCCTTGTCAGCTCCATGATCTTTTTCTTCTTTACGATCTGAACAATAACGAACTTCCATTCCATATAAATTATCTAGTGCGATTGTCGTCGCAACAGCCAATGGAATTCCCTTATATGCAGGTCCGAATAATACATCGAAGTCTTTACCATATTTATCAACGATTGCCTTTGCGTAATATTCGCCTAATCTTTTTAACTGATTACCTGTAACATATCCACCAGCATTCATAAAGAATGGAGATTTACGTCCTGATTTTAGTGTAAAATCACCAAATTTTAATACTTTAGATTCCAACATGAAATCAATAAACTCTTTTTTATATTGTTCCATTTTCTTGCCTCCACTTTTATAGAAATTCTATCATACTTCTGCACAATTTCCCATAATTGTATGATTTTTAAATGATAATTATTATGATATTATTACGTTGAGATAATATGAAGTGACCTCCTATTGTCAATACGTGGATTACGACTCATAATTGAATTGATTAAAAACACTTATGG
>ENA-OQHR01000288-OQHR01000288.1-human-gut-metagenome-genome-assembly--contig:-NODE-288-length-40810-cov-6.118135_pt1 | contig 40810 bp, 28 predicted proteins | sample MGYA00242566_ERZ504725 | MGnify/ENA primary metagenome ERZ504725 (study PRJEB26092, sample SAMD00036217) | human gut metagenome | host: Homo sapiens | study: EMG produced TPA metagenomics assembly of... | reverse complement strand
AAACAGGCGTATCCGCCGATATTTTGTCTGCCGCCTAAAGCGGTCTGAAGCACGTGACTTTAGTCATGTGAGGTTCAGTTCGTATAAAAACAGTATCGGAAAATAAGAAAAGAACCGACAGAGAAATCTGAGAACTAAACTAAAGATTTCCCCGCCGGTTCTTTTTCTATGCATCTATTTTCATCCATTATATATTTCGCATTGACTTTTTATATACCGATTGGTATAATGATAACAGAAACACACATAAGAAACCTGCAAAATCCAACAAAATTCGTCAAAATTGCCAAAAACTCACGCAATTCGACCATCACACACAAAAGCAGACTTCTTAAATACAAAATCAACAAAAGCATTTTAAACCAAAACAAATGCCAACTCACACGTAACAAACAACCACCCAAACACACCGCGGTCAGGCGAACTCCAGAGAGCGTCCCTTCCGCAACAAAGAGGATTCAAAATGGACAATCGTCAGCTAATCATGAACTCAGCTCTGACCCTCTTCTACGAAAGCGGGTACGACGCCGTCGGTGTTCAGCAGATCGTAGACTCCGCCGGAGTATCCAAACCAACCCTGTACTATTACTTCGGCAGCAAACAAGGCCTCCTCGAAGCCCTGCTAAACGAGCACTTTCAGCCCATGGAACAAAAACTCATCGAAGCCTCCGAAACCGGGAAAAACATCCCCGAAAAACTGTACCGCATCGCGCGTGCCTTCTTCAACGGAGCCTCCGAAGACCCGAAATTTCATATGCTGATGATGGCACTGTTCTATTCCGGAAGAAAAAGCGAAGGCTTCCGCACCGTATACCCAATGATTGACCGGTTCTATCACCTGTGCGTCGACGTCTTCGACAACGCCAGCGCCGAACTCGGCAACATGAACGGCCGTCAGGAACAATTCGCCGTAGGCTTCTCCGGAATCCTGATGCACTACCTGATGATGACAGCAGGAGATCAATCCGATCTTTCCAACCTCGTCGTCCGGGACGAAGAAGTCTACCGTCTGGTACACCAGTTCATGTATGGAATTTACTCATAACCCAAAAACAAGGAGGACAAACAAAATGGCACCATGGTATGAAGAGGCAGAATTTTATCACATCTATCCGATCGGACTGACCGGTGCGCCGAGGAAAAATGAATCGGAAGAAACCGTACACCGCTTTTCCACACTGGAACAGTGGCTTCCGCACATCGCAGATCTCGGTTGTACCGCAATCTATATCGGCCCCTTGTTTGAATCAACCACACATGGATACGACACAAAAGATTACAAACAGGTAGACCGCCGCTTAGGCGACAACGCGGACTTTGCCGCATACGTAAAAAAAGCCCACGAACTCGGCATCAAAGTCGTCGTAGACGGTGTCTTCAACCACACCGGCCGCGAATTCTTTGCCTTCCGCGACATTCAGGAAAAAAGAGAACAGTCCCCGTACTGCGGATGGTACAAAGGAATCTGGTTCGGCGGAAACACCTGCTATAACGATGGATTCTCCTACGAAGCATGGAGAAACTGCTTCGAACTCGTCAACCTGAATCTCCAGAACCAGCAGGTCCGCGACTATCTCCTTGATGTCATCGACTTCTGGATCGACGAATTCGACATCGACGGCATCCGTCTCGACTGCGCCGACTGCCTGGATTTCGGCTTCATGGAGCAGATGCGCGCACGCACATCCGCCAAAAAACAGGACTTCTGGCTGATGGGCGAAGTCATCCACGGCGACTATGCGCGCTACATCGGAGACGGCCAGCATCTGCTGCACAGTGTCACAAACTACGAGCTTCACAAAGGACTTTATTCGGGACATAACGATCATAACTACTTCGAAATTGCACATACGATCCGCCGCGAATTTGACGAAAACGGCGGCATTTACAAAGGAAAGAAACTGTACAGCTTCGTTGACAATCACGACGTAGACCGTCTGGCCAGCAAGCTGAATGTAAAAGAAAACATGATTCCAATTTATGCGCTGCTGTACTTCCTGCCGGGCATCCCGTCCATCTATTACGGATCGGAATTCGGCATCGAGGGAAGAAAAGAAGGCGGAAACGACGATCCGCTGCGTCCGGCGCTGAATCTGGAAGAACTGGAGAAAAATCCGCCGGCAGAAAAACTTCCGGCATGGATCAAAACATTATCAGACGTCAGAAAAAAACATCCTGCAGCACGAACGGGAAGATACCGCGAACTCATGCTGACCAACCGCCAGTATGCCTTTGCACGCCTGGATGAGACAGACGCTCTGATCACAGCAGTAAATAATGATGAAAACCAGAGTGCGGGAGTCTGGATTCCTGCATCTTGCGACGGAACATGGAAAAACGCGGTAACCGGAGAAGCCATTTCTCCGGAAAATGGAAAACTTTTTGTTGAAGTACCTCCGTGCGGCTGTGTTCTGATTGAAAAAGAAGCATAAAGGGGATTTTTTCTATGAAGGAAACTGCGAAAACAACGGCAAAAACAACAGCAAAAACCAGAAAAGCGCCAAAAAAACCGGCGGGCTATCAGCCAAGATTTTCTGAACTGGATCAGTACTTATTTGGACAGGCAACCCATTACGATATTTTCCGGAAAATGGGTGCGCACCTGGACAAAAAAGACGGCAAAGTAGGAGCCTGGTTCACCGTATGGGCTCCGCATGCGGCGGAAGTATCTGTCATCGGCGAATTCAACGGCTGGGATGCCCATGCCAATGTGATGCGGAAAGTCGGCGAGGACGGCGTTTATGAAGTGTTCATTCCGGGCGTGACCGAGGGAATGATGTATAAATATTACATCCGCACACCGGACGGAAGAGAACTGTACAAAGCAGATCCATACGCATTTGCATCCGAAAAACGGCCGGGTACCGCGTCAAAAGTAGCGGAAATCGAAGGCTACCGCTGGGGTGACAGCGAATGGCTGACGAACCGCAAAAAATTTGACGTTCAGAAATCCGCGCTCTCCATCTACGAAGTGCACCCGGGCTCCTGGATGAAACATCCGTGGTCCGAATCCAACCCGGACGGATTTTACAATTACGTTCAGTTCGCACATTCGCTTGCCGATTACGTAAAAAAAATGGGCTATACCCACGTAGAGCTGATGGGAATTGCAGAGCATCCGTTTGACGGTTCCTGGGGCTATCAGGTAACGGGCTATTACGCACCGACCTCCCGCTACGGAACACCGAAAGAGTTTAAATATCTTGTTGATTATCTGCATAAAAATAAAATCGGTGTTATTCTGGACTGGGTACCGGCACACTTCCCGAAAGATGCGCACGGCCTTGCTGATTTTGATGGCCAGCCGCTGTATGAGTACGCCGACCCGAGAAAGGGCGAGCACCCGGAGTGGGGAACGAAGATCTTTGATTACGGCAAAAATGAAGTGAAAAACTTTATGCTGGCAAATGCGCTTTATTGGGTAGAAGAGTACCACGTAGACGGTCTCCGTGTCGATGCTGTTGCTTCGATGCTGTATCTCGACTACGGAAAAGAGCCGGGCCAGTGGGTGCCGAACAAGAACGGCGGAAATGAAAATCTTGAAGCCGTCGAGTTCTTCAAACACCTGAATACCCTGGTGCGCGGACGAAACAAAGGTGTCATCATGATTGCCGAGGAGTCCACAACGTGGCCGAAGGTAACGGGAAGCGTAGAGGACGGCGGCCTGCATTTCTCCTACAAATGGAACATGGGATGGATGCATGACTTCCTCGATTACATGAAGCTCGATCCATACTTCCGCAAATACAACCATAACAAGATGACCTTCGGCATGACCTATGCATTTTCCGAGAACTACATTCTGGTGCTCTCGCACGATGAGGTTGTCCACTTGAAATGCTCGATGATCAATAAAATGCCGGGCGATCTGAAGGAAAAATTCCAGAACCTGATGGTAGGCTATGCTTTCATGTTCGGGCACCCGGGCAAAAAACTTCTGTTCATGGGACAGGATTTCGGACAGCTCCGCGAGTGGAGCGAGGAACGCGAGATCGACTGGTTCCTGCTGGCAGATGAGGGGCATCAGCATCTGCAGACCTTCTTCAGTGACCTGCTGAAAATGTACCGCAAGTACCCGGCACTCTACGCGAACGACTGCGGCTACGAAGGCTTCCAGTGGATCAATGCCAACGACGGCGACCGCAGCATTTACAGCTTCGTCCGCTGGTCACCGACAGGCAAGAACAATCTGCTGTTTGTCTGCAACTTCACACCAGTCGAGAGACCGGACTACATGTGCGGCGTACCGCGCAAAAAACAGTACCGCCTGATACTCGACAGCTCCGATATGAAATACGGCGGCCCGACCGAAAAACGCCAGGTAGCCTACCGTGCCAAAGAGGGAGAATGCGATGGCCAGCCATATCGGATTGCATATGCACTTCCGGCGTATGGTGTGGCGGTGTTCAGCTTCTAAAATAAGATAGCTACTAATTTTCATTAATATCATGACCGGCAGAGAACGAAAGAGATTTCTTAAATCTGTCGGTCATTGTGTTTTGTGTTCGAAGGAAAAGAGGTGTTGATTTGATGAAAGAAGAAAGAAAAGAGCCGATACAGATTCCGCACATCCAGACAATCAACGATCACATTTCCTATCTTACACCGACAGAACATCCACTTTCGGCAAATGTTGTGATCATCGAGGGTGATGCATTTTTCTGGGTATATGACGTGGGAAATCATCCTGCGGTTTCAGAAATTCTGCAGGAAAAGTCAAAACAGACAGGAAAAAAAATTCGGGTGATTTTATCCCATTTTCATCCCGACCATATCGGGAATCTGTCGGAGATTTCGTGCGAAGCGGTTTACCAGGGGAAAAATACGTTTCGTTATACAAAAACAGGAACTGTGATAGAAGAAGATACGTGGTTTCAGGACGGTGACGTGCGGTTACATTTATTTCCGATTCCATCGAGTCATGCCAAAGGATCGCTTGCATTGGAAGTGGATGAGACGTGGTGCTTTCTCGGGGATGCGGCATATGCGACGCAGAAAAACGGACAGACCGTTTATAATGCCGAGCGCCTGCTGGCAGAAATCCGAGTTCTGAAAAACGTGCGTGCGCCGCATTTTTTCCTAAGTCACAGCGAACCGTTTCAGCAGAACAAAGAGGATGTGCTGGAATGGATGGAAGCGATTTATGAGAAACGGAAACGAGATGAATCATATATAAAAACACCCCAGCGCTTATGACAGGGAGTCCTTCGAGGCTGAATCAGTTATGCCACTTCGGCAATTCACTTTCTTTCACCGAAACTGATTCAAGATCCATATTCGACCAATATGAGCCGATATCTGAACTTGTGAAGTATTCAAAATTGCCCGTGGAAGATTTCAGCTTTCCGTTCTTGACTCCATTGCAGACATAAACCAGTTCGTAGTTTGTCCCATCCGAAAGGTTAAATCGAAAACTGGTCACATCTGCGCCTGTGATTTCCTCGACTTGTTTGTCTGTCAATGATAAGTTTTCAAACATATGATACAAGTCTGTTATATCAGTTTTTGCAACGACTATTTTCTTTTCTGCTGATACCGGTGCTCCCGCATAGTGGTACATTTCGATATTTTCAACATCTCCAACTTCAAAAGGAAAGTCGATATGGACCGTTTCTTTGCTACAGCCGACCAGTACCATCATTAAAATCAGAAAGGATATCAAATTTGTCGCTTTTTTCATATCATTGCACTCCTCGTCATGTTTTTGACAGGTCAAGAGTTCAAAAATCCTCTTGCAAGCGAGCTTGCATTAGCTTTTTGAGCCTGGTATCATGATGATTTGAGTATATCATAGTTTAACCGAATCAAGCAAGTCACCTGCTTCCATTGCGCGAAGCAATAAGCAGGGGGTTGGGACTTACTTGATTCGGTTAAACAAACAAGGGAGATGAAAAAATGAATGAAATTATAGCTTTACAGAAATATGAAAACGAAGCACAACTTGCAAAAGAGCTGATTCGAGGCTTTTGGCTGGCTCATGGTGATTATGTTATAACCGACGAAGAGGCCGCGGAGAATCTTGCTGCCTGGACAGACAAAGGGCATGTGTTTTATTTTATCTTAAAAGAAGAGATCCCCATTGGATTTGTGCATCTCGGAAGCCGCGGGGCGGAAGTTGACTGGATCGAAGATCTTTTCGTACTTCCGGAATACCAGGGAAACGGATACGGAAGTCATGCGATTGCGCTGGTCGAAGCCGAGATAAAAAAGTATTCTGAATCTGTCTATCTTGAGGTAGCTGCACGAAATTTTGGAGCGATGAAACTCTATCATAGATTGGGATATCATTGCCTGAACACTGTGACGTTACGCAAAGATTTTCAACCGGAGAATTTTGAAGTGATTCGCAGCGAAGAGCTTTTGGGGTATCCGTTGGAAGTTAAGAAGTATATTAAGTAGAATCTCACGCCGATTTGCGCAGCAAATCCAGACCTCCCCACCGCCCGGCTCAATGTCAGCCCGGAAGTGCGTCTGTGTCGTCTGGGACTGTGCCCCAGGGCACAGTCCCAGGCGGCGCAGGTGCACTTCCGGGTGTCCGTTTTTTAAACAACCGCAACCCCCGCCATCCCCAGTACCGCCGCAATCGCAAACAGCACCAGCAGATGCACCGGATAAAACGCATAAAACGGATACTTCAGATTCAATCCTCGTTTTCCGTTATAAAAATGCACCGGGATCATAGCCAGAAAACAGGTGATTTCATTCAGACTCAACAGCGTAAGCACCGCACACCCGATTCCGATACAGTACATTTTATTCTTTCTCATATTATACATCAGCACAATCGTCAGAATTCCCATTGCACTGTAATCTGTCTTCAACAGCGTGGCCACTGCACAGGCTGCCACAATCACCAGCAGCTTGCCAACCGAAACCTTCCAGTTCGCCCTCTGCCATGCACCGGCATCTTTTTGCGCTTTTGAATCGATTTTCTGCAGAAAAATCATCATCACAAGGCCGATAAATAAAGTGAAAAAGACATTCTGATAATCCAGATAAAACGGTTTTCCCGCAAATGCCAGATCGAACGGGATCTCCGAAACCAGTGCAAAAATCCCAAGATTCAGCGCATACTTTTTCACATCATGCGTATGCATGAACCCTTCAATCAACAGAAAACAGAAAATCGGAAAACTGATCCTTCCGATTGCGCGCATAATCATATCCGCATAATAAATCACAGCTGTGTTTCCGGTAGAGAGAAATGATGCGCCTCCGTCCGAAGCGTTCACCGCATCCAGAAGACCACGGGAAATCAGGATTCGGTCGAAAAGTACAGCTGCAGTGTGGTCGATCAGCATACAGACCATCGCAATGATTTTCAAGGTACTGCCGGGAATTTTACCGGCGCTTTTTACGGGTTTCGCAGTAGTAGCTGCCATATAAAACATCCTTTCTGGAACGCAAACGAAAGGCAGACTGTGCAAGCCGTCTGCGGATCAGGTTCCTGTAACGACAAACAGCAGAAAATCCTGCTGTTTTGCCAGAGTTGTAATACTATGATTATACGTTCTGAGGAGGTTAATGTCAAAGAAAAAACAGTTCTGAAATAACGCAGAGTATGGTAGAATCTGCCAGTCGGGTAAATGAAAATAGAAAGCGTCTCCGGGCTCATCCCAAAACGAACGGGGCAGCGTACCAATTCGTAAACCAGAATTGGTACGCTGCCCCGTATTTTAAAATACATCCAGGTCTTTTCCGTTCACGACATATCCGTCATACCCTGCATCCCGGATTTCATCCAGAATCGCGGCATCGCGCCATGCCATCTCGGCGGCAAGGTTTTTGTGGTTATCCTGTACATTCATATGGTAAATCCGGTGATACGTAACGAGCAGTTTCGGATTTGCCTTTTTTGCAACACCGGCAAGATCCGTGCTTAACGTATGCACTTCCCGGTGGTATTTCTGCCATTTTGGTTCGCGGCAGGAGATTCCGGCGGCGTATTCCACTTCGTGCAGCAGGATATCACAGCCTTTCGATTTTTCTGCCACGAGATCCAGCGGAGCGGTATCGCCGGTGATGACGATTGTGCGGTCCGGTGTGGTGAATTTATAGCCGTAGCATTCCAGTGTTCCGTGGCTGACCGGAAAAGCCTCCACCGTAACCAGGTCATCCCGGTAGACAATGCCGGATTCAATTTCTGTTACCTCAACGCGGTAGCCGGATTCGTTTGCTTTTTCGAAACCGTGAATTCGGAAATCAATGTCGGTTTCATAGGCCTGTAAGATATGATCGGTCATGTGCTGTAAGCCCTTTGGCCCGAAAACTTTCAATGGAACCGGGCGCTCCAGCACCCACGGAGTAAAAATCAGATCCGGGTATCCGGCGGTATGGTCTGTGTGAAGGTGCGTACAGAAGGCAACGGTCAGAAGATCCGGCCGCAGGGCATCCACGCCGTTAAAATAGGCGGCTGAGGCCTGGCGGACAACGCCAGGGCCAAAATCTACCAGATAAGCACGGTCACCGACCACGACAGCGGAGGAAGGTCCGTTGGCATTCGGACACGCATTTGGTGTGCCGGTTCCGAGAAGAACAAGTTTTGTCTGCATTCTTTCTCTTTTCCTTTTCTTTTTTTGTTTCTGTTTCTGTTTATGATTTTCTGTTACGATTTCTGCTTTTGCCTTATTTCTCTTCTTTTGATTCATTGTTTTGGGTTTCCGGAAGATGCTTAATGGAAATTCCGGTAAATCCATAGAAAATACTGAAAACCGGGGTCAGGTAAAGCAGGAATAAGTACGGGAAAAATGCCGACCATGCAACACCAAGTGTGCCGGCCATGTATACGCCGTAGCCATGCCATGGAATCATAGGACCAGCCATAGTTCCGGAGTCTTCGAGGCAGCGGGAAAGAATTTCCGGTGCAACCTTGCGCTCTTGAAAGACAGGTGCCATCAGACGGCCGGTCAGAACGTGTGCCATCGGCTGGGAGCAGCTGATGAGGCTGGTCACGTAACCGACAATCATCGTTGCCAGGATCATACTTCCATCGCTGTTGATTCTCTTTACAATCGCCTGAAGAATGTGATCCAGTACACCGAGTTTTTCCAGCATGCCGCCCATGCCGACAGCAAAGCAGATAATGGCTACGTACTGGAGCATGCTTCCCATGCCGCCGCGGTTTAAGATGGATTGTAATACCGGTTCTTCGATTGTGGTTGTGTAACCGTTGTAAGCTGTGCGGATGATGCCCTGCAGAGTATCGTGCTGCACAAAATAGGAAACAAATCCGGCAGCGAAGCTGGAAAGACCAAGTGCAGAGATCGCATTTACTTTGCAGAGGAGCAATACAATAATCAGGATGGCAGGGATCATGGTAATCCATCCGAGCTGGAATTCACCGTTTAAAGCATCGATGTAAACGGTAATGCTTCCCTCGGTATAGCTTCCGCTGGTCTGCTGGAAACCGAGAATAGTAAAAAGAATTAAGGTAATCACATACGTTGGAAGGGTGGTCCAGAGCATCGAGCGGATATGATCGCCAAGTTTGGCATCTGCAACGGCCGGAGCAAGGTTTGTGGTATCGGAAAGAGGACTTAATTTGTCACCGAACATGGCACCGCAGATGACAGCACCGGCTACCATGCCAGGATGGATACCCATGGCGTTTCCGATCGCCATCATGGCAACACCTGCGCTTCCGGCGGAACCATAGGAAGTACCGGTTACAATACTCAAAATGGAGCAGAACAGCAGCGTCAGAGGCAGCAGCCAGGACGGGTTAATCATTTTTAAGCCCCAGGAAATGATGGTGGCAATGGTGCCACTCTGCAGCCAGGTGCCGATCATGACACCGATGGCCATCAGAAGGCAGAGCGTCGGGACGACCATACGGATGGCATCGTATGCGCCGGCAACAATGTTGGCGTAAGAAATACCGAAAATCTTACAAAACAGATAGATAAAAATCCAGCTTGCAAACAGGCCGATCATAGGACCGCCGGTTTTCAGGCGGATACAGACTGCGACGGATACGATGATCAGCAGCAGCAAAAGCAGTGACTGTGGCAGATTGAGTTTTTTTTCTTTCGTTTCACTCATAAAAAAAGTCCCCCATTCATAGGTAAAATGATTTGCCCATTCAACGCGTTAAAGTAGAAAAGACATGTAATATATTATAATGGTGAAATGCAGAAAAAGCAAGGGAAATTCTCTTGATTTTTTGTTCTATGGTTGCTATAATAAGCGTGAGTGTGGGGCGGAGGATAAACTTCGGCCCTTTTGCAGCTAACTATAAACGGAATCAACAAGATAAAGAGGTTAAATCAATGACAAGAATAGACATTATTTCAGGTTTCCTGGGCGCAGGAAAAACAACCCTGATCAAAAAACTCCTCGGAGACGCACTGAAAGGCCAGCAGGTTGTCCTGATCGAGAACGAATTCGGTGAAATCGGAATCGACGGAGGCTTCTTAAAAGATGCCGGTATCGAAATCCGTGAAATGAACTCCGGCTGCATCTGCTGCTCTCTTGTGGGAGACTTCGGCGCAGCATTAAAAGACGTTATCACCAAATATCACCCGGACCGCATCATCATCGAGCCGTCCGGCGTAGGTAAACTCTCCGACGTCATCAAGGCTGTAGACGGTGTAGAAAAAGAAGCAGGCGTAGCCCTGAATTCCGCAACAACCGTAGTCGACGTTATGAAATGCAAAATGTATCTCAGAAACTTCGGCGAATTCTTCGAGAATCAGGTAAAGAGCGCAGGAACCATCATCCTGAGCCGTACCGATAAAGCCGATACCGAAAAAGTAGAGGCAGCTGTAAAAATGCTCCGCGAACTGAATCCGGAAGCACACATTATTACCACACCGGTTGAAGTACTGGGTGGTAAGAAAGTACTCGATACGATGGAAGGTGCCATCATCAACCTTGCGCAGGTAGAAGAGGAAGAGCATCATCACCATCATCATGACCACGACGAGTGCTGCTGCGGCCATGACCACGATGAGGAGCATGAGCACCATCATCACGATCATGATGAGGACGAACATGAACATCATCATCACGACCATGACGGCGAGTGCTGCTGCGGCCACGATCACGACGAGGAGCATGAGCATCATCACCACGACCATGATGACGAATGCTGCTGCGGCCATGATCACGACCATGAGCATCATCACCACGATGACGAGTGCGGATGCGGTCATGATCATCATCACCATCATCACGCAGACGAAGTTTTCACAAGCTGGGGTCAGGAGACTGTGAAGACCTTCACCAAAGAGCAGATCGAAGGCATCTTAAAGAAACTTTCCGAGGATACCGCTTATGGTATGGTTCTTCGTGCCAAAGGTATGGTAGCAGGCGCCGATGGACAGTGGATCTATTTCGATATGGTTCCGGAAGAGTACGAAGTACGTGACGGAGCACCGGAATTCACCGGAAGAATCTGTGTCATCGGTTCCAAATTAGCAGAAGATAAGCTGGCAGAGCTGTTCGGACTGTAAAAATACAAAGTAGCTGCGAAAATTACGGTCCGCAGGGTACCTGTGAACTGTAGTGAAGCTGCCGCATCAGAAACAAAATCCGATGTGGCAGCTTTTTTCTTGATTTAGAGACAAAGCAAAAGGCACGCCCGGAATCTCAGCCGCAAAAGCAAGTGCAGAAAGATTCCGGGAGTACGTCAAAGACAACGGAGGTACAAAATGTACGAAGAAGACGAAGTAGAAATTCCGATTTATCTCATAACAGGATTTCTGGAGAGTGGAAAAACCTCTTTTATCAATTTTACCGTAGCACAGGACTATTTCCAGATCGACGGACCGACCCTTCTGATCACAACCGAAGAAGGTGAAGTAGAGTACGACGAAAAAGAACTGCTCAAACACAACACCGTCCTGGAAATCGTAGAAGGACCAGAGCAGTTTACCCTGGATTACCTGAAAAAACTGAACCGCAAATACCGCCCGGAGCGAATCATTCTCGAATACAACCCGCTCTGGAGCGTAAAAAAACTCGAAGAAATGGAACTGCCGCGCGGTTGGGGCATCGTACAGGAGATCGTGACCGTCGACGCAAGCTGCTTCCAGATCTATATGCAGAATATGAAATCCGTCTTCATGGAGATGGCAAAAAATGCGGATATGGTTATGTTCAACCGCTGTCGTCCGGAAGATCCGCTTCCGGCATTCCGCCGCAGCATCAAAGTAGTCAATCAGGCATGCGACGTTCTGTTTGAGAATGAAGAAGGCGAAATTGACAACATTTTTGAGGATCAGATGCCGTTTGATACCGATGCCGATGTGATCGAGATTGATGACGCCGATTACGGGATCTGGTATGTCGATATGGGCGACAACCCGGAGCGTTACGAGGGCAAGACTGTTCATTTCCGCGGTATGGTATTAAAGAGCAAGGATGTCGGAGCCGATTTCTTTGTTCCGGGTCGTATGGCAATGACCTGCTGTGCAGATGATACTTCTTTTATCGGCTATGTCTGCAAATGCGCAAGCGCCAAATCTCTCGTAATGGGTTCCTGGGTTGACGTGACTGCAACGGTAAAATGGGGCTATATGAAGGTTTACGACGGCGAAGGCCCGGTTCTGTATGCAAAAGAAATCAAACCGGCCAAAAAGCCGGAGAGCGAACTGGTATACTTTAACTAAACATTGCCGAAGCATTTCAGCGAATAAAAGAGCAGGAAAAAGGCTGCTCTTTTGTTCGTGTTCTTTCTTTATGACAGATGGAAAAACAATATATCATTTTTCGGTGCGGCGAAGCAGCTATTCGGTTATGCGCAAGTAGCGAAGTGGATGGAGAATATCCGTTTTGACCGTGACGTGAACAAAAACTGCGCCGGAAAATGGTCTGATGACAGGAGAATTTATGTATATTATAGTAGGTCTGGGAAATCCAACGCGCCAGTACGAAGGGACGAAGCACAATGTCGGATTTGATACCATCGATTATCTGATCGATGAATATCAGATCCCTTCCTCCGGTACAGGCCACAAGGCTCTGTTCGGAAAAGGCATGATCGCAGGTCAGAAGGTTATCGTTGCAAAGCCGATGACGTATATGAACCTGAGCGGTGAGTCCGTGCGGGAGCTGGTGAACTATTACAAAGTGGATCCGGAGAGCGAGCTGATCGTGGTTTACGATGATATCAGCCTGGCACCGGGACAGATCCGTATCCGCAAAAAAGGAAGCGCGGGCGGCCACAATGGCATCAAAAACATCATCGCTAATCTTGGCACCGACCGCTTTATGCGTGTGAAGGTCGGCGTCGGTGAGAAACCGAAAAACTGGGATCTGGCGGACTACGTGTTAAGTCCGTTTACGAAAGACGAACGTCCCCTTGTAAATCTGGCGATCGAGCATGCGGCAAAAGCAATTGAGCAGATGCTGAACGGGGATGTGGACGCAGCTATGAATGAGTATAACCGCAAATCTGCAAACCCGGCAGAGTAAGGAAAATGAAAGCGTTATTAGAACCGATCAAAGAAATTGCCCGTTTTGACGAGCTGTTCCGTGATCTGAAAAAAGGAACCGCAGGTGTGACTGTGATCTCGGGCTGTCTGGAAAGCCAGAAAGCCCACATGATTGCAGGTCTCTCCGAGGATGCCCCGGTGCGGCTTCTGATCGCGGAAAATGAATTAAAAGCAAAAGAATTATATGAGGATTACCGGCTGTACGATGCGGAGACGCTGTATTATCCGGCGAAGGACCTGATTTTCTATCAGGCAGACATTCACGGAAATCTGCTGATCCGGCAGCGGCTTCAGGTGATCCAGGCACTTCTTGAGCGGAAGGAAGTTACCATCATCACCAGTGTAGGGGGATGTATGGACTTTCTTCTGCCTCTTGGCGTGTTCGAAAAACATTGCATCCATCTGCGCAATGACAGCGAACTCGATCTGGATAAAATAAGAAAAGAGCTGGTGCGGCTCGGCTATGAGAGTACCTTTCAGGTGGAGTCGACCGGTCAGTTTTCCGTCCGCGGCGGCATTCTCGATATTTATCCGCTGACGGAACAGAACCCGATCCGGATTGAGCTCTGGGGCGATGAGATAGATTCCATCCGAAGCTTCGATGCGGAGAGCCAGCGGTCGATTGAAAACCTCGAGGAGATCACAATCTATCCGGCATCGGAGCTGATTTTAACAGAGGATACGATTGCGCGCGGCGTAAAAGCTATAAAAAAAGAGGCGAAAGCGCAAAGCACAAAATTCCGCGACAAAATGATGATAGAGGAAGCGGCAAGGATCCGCCGTGCAGCAGAGGAAATCTGCGATCAGATCGGCGAGGGCGAAATTCTGCAGGGAGCGGAGCAGTATCTTCATTATTTTTATCCGGAGACCGTCTCGTTTCTTGAGTATCTGCCGGAGAACAGCCGCATTTTCCTAGATGAGCCGAACCGCATCATCGAGTGTGCCGATGCGCTGGAAGCAGAATTTCAGGAGAGCGTGAGCCACCGTCTTGAAAAGGGATACCTCCTGCCGGGCCAGGCGAAGCTGATGTGCAGTACGGCGGAGCTTGTGGCAAAACTGAACCGCCGCGGCTGTGTTGCCGTGTCGCTGATGGAGCCGCAGAAGGGCGAGTGGAATATCCGTGACGAGTTCAGTGTGACGGTGAAATCGGTTAATTCGTATAACAATCAGTTCCCGCTTCTGGTAAAAGATCTGAAATCCTGGAAAAAAGCGGGTTACCGTATTGTACTGGCGAGTCCGTCGCGGACGAGGGCGCAGCATCTGGCAGAGGACCTGCAGAATGAGGAGATTCCGGCCTTCTACAGCGAGAATGAGGAGCGTGTTCTGAAACCGGGCGAGGTCATGCTGATCCACGGCGCGGCCCGCAGAGGCTTTGAATATCCGATGCAGAAATTTGTGCTGATTACAGAGACGGATATTTTTGGAAAAGAGAAGAAGAAAAACCGGAAGAAATCGGAGTATTCCGGTCAGAAAATCCAGAATTTTGCGGATCTTTTGATCGGTGACTATGTCGTGCACGAGAGCCACGGTCTTGGTATTTACCGCGGTATCGAGAAAATTGAGATGGATCGCGTAACGCGTGATTACATGAAAATCGAGTATGCGGGCGGATCGAACCTCTATGTGCTGGCCACCCAGCTCGATACGCTGCAGAAGTATGCGTCCGGCGAAGCTGCAAAGGTGCCGAAGCTGAATAAAATCGGCGGTCAGGAATGGAATAAGACGAAAACACGGGTTCGCCATGCGGTAAAAAATATCGCACAGGATCTCGTGAAGCTGTATGCCGAGCGGCAGGCGTCATCCGGCTATCAGTTCGGAAAGGATACGATCTGGCAGAAGGAATTTGAGGAACTGTTTCCGTTTGAGGAGACGGACGATCAGCTTGCGGCGATCGAGGCGACAAAGGCGGACATGGAGAGCAAAAAGATCATGGACCGCCTGATCTGCGGCGATGTCGGATACGGCAAAACCGAGGTTGCAATCCGTGCAGCGTTCAAGGCAGTACAGGAGAGCAAACAGGTCGTCTACCTCGTTCCGACCACTATTCTGGCACAGCAGCATTACAATACGTTCGTTGAGCGCATGAAGGACTTTCCGGTGCGCGTTGATCTTCTGTGCCGGTTCCGCACGCCGGCAGAGCAGAAAAAAACGCTGGAGGATCTGAAAAAAGGACTCGTGGATATTGTCATCGGAACACACCGCGTTCTGTCGAAGGACGTAAAGTTCAAAGATCTTGGCCTTCTGATTGTCGATGAGGAGCAGCGGTTCGGCGTGACGCATAAAGAAAAAATCAAACAGCTGCAAAAAAATGTGGATGTTCTGACACTGACGGCGACACCGATTCCGCGTACCATGCATATGAGCCTGATTGGCATCCGGGATATGAGTGTGCTCGAGGAAGCACCGCAGGATCGCCAGCCGATCCAGACCTTTGTCTGTGAATACAATGAAGAAATGGTCCGCGAGGCGATTAACCGTGAACTTGCGCGGGGCGGGCAGGTTTACTATGTCTATAACCGTGTCCAGTCGATTGCGGATATGGCGAACACGATCCAGAAGCTCGTGCCGGATGCAAATGTGGGCTTTGCGCACGGGCAGATGAAGGAGCGCGAGCTCGAGAAGATCATGTACGGATTTATCAACGGAGAGATCGATGTGCTCGTGTCAACAACGATCATTGAGACAGGACTCGATATTTCGAATGTCAATACCATGATTATCCATGATTCTGACCAGATGGGACTGTCACAGCTCTATCAGCTCCGCGGCCGCGTCGGACGGTCGAACCGGACTTCCTACGCATTTCTGATGTACCGCAGAAACAAGATGTTGAAGGAAGTGGCGGAGAAGCGTCTCCATGCGATCCGTGAATTTACGGAGATGGGAAGCGGCTTTAAAATTGCGATGCGTGACCTTGAGATCCGCGGTGCCGGAAATCTGCTGGGCGCAGAGCAGTCGGGCCATATGGAATCGGTTGGATACGATCTCTATTGTAAAATGCTCGCAGAGGCTGTCCAGGAGGCGAAGGGCATCGCACCGGCAGAAGCGTTCGAGACAACGATTGATCTGAATGTCAGTGCCTATATTCCGGACAGCTACATCAGCAACGAGTCTCTGAAGCTTGACACCTATAAGCGAATTGCGGCGATTGAAAATAAGGAAGAGTATGAGGACATGACGGAGGAGCTGACCGACCGCTTCGGGGAACCGCCGAAAAATGTACAGAATCTTCTGGCTGTTGCAGAACTGAAAGCGCTGGCGCACTGTGCGTATGTGACGGAGCTGAAACAGATGGGCGATTCGGTACGAGTCACCTTACAGCAGCATGCAAAAATCGATGTGGCGCGGATTCCGGAGCTGCTGCAGAAATACCGAGACGAACTGAAATTCCAGATGGAGTCGCTGGCGTTTGTCTACACGCCGCGGCGGAGAAATTCAAAGGAAAAGATCGATCTGCTGGAGAAGAGCCATGCACTGGTGGAAGATCTGCTGCAGATCACACAGGAGTGAAATACTCGCATAACCACAAAATCGTGTGAAAAAGGCGTGAACAGGGAAGAAAAAAGTTGCCCTGTATCAACAAAAAGGGTATAATAGGAAAAGCGTTTATAAAAATCGATGCAGGACCGGAAATTCGAACGTGTAAAAAGAAAAACTCTTTTTGAGCATACATTTTGCCCTGCATGAGGAGGAAGTAATGAAAAATTTAAAAGCAAAAGCAGTCTGCGTTATGCTGAGTGCTTCGATGGCAGCGATGGGACTGACTGGCTGCGGTTCCGACAATGTGGACGGAACAAAAACGGCAGTTACTGTAAATGACGAGTCGATTACACTCGGACAGGCAAATTTCATGCTGAGATATCAGCAGGCAACCATGTACAATTATTATTCCAAGATGTACTCTATGTACGGAATGCAGATGCCGTCTGAGATGTACGACAAGGAAGGCGACGATGGAAAGACTACCGGGGAAACGTTCAAGGAGCAGTCTCTTGATACGATCGAAAAAGAGCTTCTGATGCGGCAGCACGCAGAGGAATACGGAATTTCCCTGACAGACGAGGAAAAACAGCAGGCGAAAGAGGCTGCACAGGCATTCGCAGATAAGAACGGTGACGATATGATGAAAAAGCTGCACGCAACCGTTGAGGATATCCAGGATGCACTGGAGCTGTATGTTATTCAGACCAGAATTTATGATCCGATCATCGCAGATGTAGATACCGAGGTATCCGATGAAGAGGCAAAGCAGACCTCCATCAGCTACATCACGGTATCCACAGCAGGAACCGAGAAGGATGACGATGGAAAAACGATTGATTTGACGGACGAGGAAAAAGCGGCAAAGAAAGAAATCGCACAGAGATTCCTGGATCTCTTAAAAGAGTCTGAGGATCCGGCAACCGCATCGTTTACCGATCTGCGCAAGGAGCTGAACGATCAATTAAATGCGGAGAATACCGCAGATTCCACCGATTCTGCCGACAGCTCCGATGAGAGCAGCTCTTCTTCCGATGCTTCCGACACAAGCGCATCCGACGCTTCAAGCGCGAGCACATCGAGCAGTTCCGACAGCGATTCCTCCTCTGAGGTTTCTTATCTGACCTCTTCCGAGACATCCTTTGGAACCGGATCGGAGAAAGACGATGACGATACCTGTTCTCTTGGAGATAAAGTAGCGGAAGAAGCAGCAAAGCTGAAGGATGGCGAGTATTATGACGGTGTCATCGAAGGCGACGATGCATATTATGTGATCCGTGTAGATAAAGCATTCGACGAGGACAAAACCGAGTCCAGAAGACAGACTATCATTTCCAACCGCAAATCGGATAAGTACAACGATACATTGGATGGATGGGTAAAGGAGAGCGATATCAAGGTCGCATCCAACTGGAAAAAACTTGAAGTAACGGACGCAGATCTGTATACGATGACAGTTGACAGCGCTTCTACAGATTCCACAGATGGAACCACAACCGACAGTACAACAACGGACAGTACCGCAACGGACAGTACAACGTCTGACAGCACGACATCAGGCAGTACCGAAACGACATCGACAAGCAGCACAGGCACTGCTTCAACGTCTTCAAGCACTGCAGAATAAAAGCATACGATACAGGACAAACGGCAGCCGGATCCGGGAGAGGGGTCCGGCTGCTGTTTGTGTCTGAAAATATTTTGGAACAAAAAAAAGAAAATAATAGGGAATTTGTAGAGTAAATTGACAATAGTAAGAAGTTCATTTAAAATGAAATTACAACCAGAGTGTATCTCGCAAATTGCGGAAATAATTTTTCAGACACGCTCTAATGTTCAGGCGAAAACGATGTACCAGGAAAGAAGGTGGAGAAATGAAGAAGGCAGTAATTTCCGTACTTGTCGGTACAGCAGTATTGGCTTTCGTTGCGTGTGGAAAAAATGCTGCAACGGAAAACAGTTCCGATTCGGGTGTTTCAACGGTATCGGCATCCTCGCAGGTGGAAAATGGACAGAAAGCAACCCGTGTGAACCAGGGAACAAATTTGTCTCCGGGGTCACCGAAGAATATCCCGTCCGGTGGGGGGAACAGCTCGGGCAGGACACATCATTCGGAGACGCATCATTCGGAGACACATCATTCAGACGCGCATCATGATTGAGAATGTCGGGGTTTGCTGAACATTCATGAACAGAAACAGACGAAGGGGTATCCAAAACGGATACCTCTTTTTTTACTTGTCGGGAAAACAATACAATGCTATACTGAACATGAATTTGACGCGAAAAGCGCGGCAGGTTCAGAAAAAACAGCCGGGATTTGTCAGTATACGCGGACATGTGCTGCAGGTAACTCGGGCAGAATGGAGAAAAGAAAATGACAAGAGAAGAATTTGAACAGCTTGCCGGAGCAGGTGTCATTTTATTGGATGGCGCAACCGGATCAAATCTGACAAAAGCGGGAATGCCAAAAGGAGTCAGTACAGAACTTTGGGTTCTGGAGCATCCTGATATTCTGGCAAATTTACAGAAGGCTTACGTGGAGGCGGGAAGCCAGATTGTCTATGCGCCGACCTTTGGTGCAAACAGATTGAAATTAGCGGATTATGGAAGAGAAAACGAGGTGGAGGAGCTGAATGCACGCCTGGTGGACATCTCGAAAAAAGCGCTTGCCGGAACAGGTGCGCTGATCGCGGGAGATTTTTCCACACCAGGAAAAATGCTGCAGCCAAAAGGCGATCTCTCTTATGAAGAGCTGCTGGAATCCTACACAGAGCAGGTAACAGCGGTAGCAAATGCGGGCGTTGATCTTCTGGTAGCGGAGACGATGCTGAGCGTAGACGAAACGTGTGTCTTTATGGATGCTGCACTTTCTGTCTGCGATCTGCCGATTATGTGTTCTCTGACGCTGGAAGCAGACGGTTCTGCCCTGTTCGGCGGAAACGCTGTGGAAGCAGTTGAGACACTGCAGGAAATGGGAGCATCCGCCGTAGGACTGAACTGTTCGGTCGGACCGGATCAGCTTGAGGCAGTCGTAAATTCCATGAAAAAAGTGGCAAGAGTACCGGTTATCGTAAAACCGAATGCCGGCCTGCCGAAAATCACGCCGACCGGTGAGGCAATCTACAGCATGGATGCGCCGACGTTTGCAAAATATATGAACATTCTGGTAGACGCGGGTGCAGGCATTGTCGGCGGCTGCTGCGGAACGACACCGGAGTATATTCGTCTGGTAAAAGAAATGCTGGATGCGAGAAAGTAAATCAAAGGTTACAATTTGCAGAAAACTGTGAGATGTAATGAATTCCCCTGTTGCGGACAAAATCTGTACAGGGGAATTTTTTTTGCGTTACCGGAAACTTCGTTGAATTTTCCGATAAAGTAAAAAGCCCTCCGGGCAGGATTCTTTCTTACAGAGAGCAAGACAAAACAGGTTTCAACGATCTGGTCTGATGGACAGCCCGGGTAGAGAAAAAAGATAGGAAGTCTGGAAAAAAGACATGGAATTGTGGAGAAAAGTCTGGTAGAATACGTGTCGTGTGGAAAATCTTCCGTACAGAAAGGATGATGAAGGATGTATCAGAATTATATCTTTGATTTATATGGAACCCTGGTAGATATACATACGAATGAAAAGAAAGCGTATCTCTGGAAAAAAATGAGCCTGTTCTTCGGCATGAAAGGGGCCGCCTATGAGCCGAAAGAACTCCGGATGGCGTATGAGACAAAAATCAAAGAGCAGGAAGCTGCGCTTAAAATGGAATGCCGCGGCAGCCATGTACCGGAAATCGACATTGCCGATGTGTTCCGGCAGCTGTTTGAGGATAAAGCTGTTTCGGTAACGGAAGAAGAAATTGCGGATCTGGCGAAAATGTTCCGTGCGATTTCGATAGAAGAACTGAAACTGTTCCCCGGCGTGCCGGAAATGCTGCAGCGTTTAAAAGACGCAGGAAAGAAGGTTTTTCTGCTGTCCAACGCACAGGCGCTTTTCACCGCGCCGGAAATTTCCCTGCTCGGCCTTACGAAATACTTTGACGGAATCCTGCTCTCATCGGATGCCGGTGTGAAAAAGCCGGATCCGGCGTTTTATGAGATGCTGCTGAAGCAGTATCACCTCGATCCGGCAGAATGCCTGATGACAGGAAATGACGATATCGCTGACTGCCACGGTGCAGCCTCTGCCGGAATTGCAAGCCGTTACGTGGCAACGCGCCAGTCACCGAAAATAAACGACCCGCTGCCGGAAAACTGTGAGAAGATCGCGGCGATTGCGGAGTTATTTTAACTGAAGAGCATTCAGCAGCACTCCTGAAAAAATAATGCGAAAAAAGGGGCTGTCGCACTACGTTCATTTTCTTAGTGCAACAGCCCCTTTTGCTTATGTCAGGAAAGGAATCCTTCAGCTTTTCCGCATTCCTTTATCCCACCGGAATTTTCGATAGCAGGCATAGATCAGAACACTGCATACCAGCCATCCCGCCGGATAACCAAGTGCAATCGGAATGATGGAATCAAATATATGAGACATCACAAACAGATAAATCTGGCGGAACACGACGAAGCTTCCGAGCATCACGATCATCGGTGTTCTGGTGTCTCCTGCGCCGCGCAGGACGTTGGAGTAAACCTGGTTGACGCAGCAGAGAATGTAGAACGGGGAGAGCAGATACAGGAACAGGGTTCCGTAACGAATCACAGCTGTCTCCTGGTTAAACAGATAGACCATTTGCGGGGCGAAAATCAGCAGAGGAATCATCATCACAATGGTTACAAGCTCAGCAAGCAGGAATGCGGTTGTAGCACCCTTCTTTGCACGGTCAATGTAGCTGGCACCGACGTTCTGTCCGGTGAAGGTGGTCGAAGCAAGACCAACACTCATCATCGGCAGCATCATAAACTGGTCGATTTTCATGCAGGCACTCCAGCCTGCCATAACATCCGAGCCGAATACATTGATATAGGACTGCACGAAAACGTTGGAAACGGAAGTCACCATCTGCTGGATCGCTGCCGGCAGTCCGACGCAGACGATGCGGTACAGCAAAGACCAGTCCATGCAGAGCTTTTTCCAACAGATGCGGTATGGGCCGTCTGTTGTGGTCAGCACATACAGCGTCAGAACCGCCGAAAGGCACTGTGCAATAACGGTTGCAAGCGCCACACCCTCGATTCCCATGCCGAAGGAAACGACAAACAAAAGATCGAGCACGGTATTGACAACAGCGGAAAAAATCAGGAAATACAGCGGATGGCGGGAATCGCCGACAGCGCGGAGAACGCCGGAGCCCATGTTGTAGAACATCAGACCGGCAACACCGCCAAAGTAAATTTTAAGATACGTTGCTGACTCGCGGATGACGTCGTTCGGCGTACTCATCATGCGGAGCATGTACGGTGTAATGAAGATGCCGAGAATAGTAAAGACAATAGAGAGAAAAAATGTCATCACCAGTGTCGTGCTGACGGTGCGGCTGACCTTTTCATCCGCCTTTGCGCCATAATACTGAGAGATAATGACACCGGCACCGGTGGAAAGTCCCATGAAAAAGCCGATCAGAGAATTGATGATCGGACCGACGGAGCCGACGGCGGCGAGTGCTTCCTTGCCGACAAAGTTGCCGACAACGATGCTGTCAACGGTGTTGTAAAGCTGCTGGAAGAGATTTCCGGCCATCAGCGGAAGCGAGAAGAGAAGAAGCTGTTTCCAGATAGAGCCCTGGGTCATATCGCGGGCTTTGCTCTTTTGTACTGTTTTCGTCATAGTAGTCCCCTTTTTTACGTTGATTTTACCTTCTTTTTTATTGTAGCACTTTGAAGTTGTGATGGAAATATCCATTTTTGACGTGATTTTCGGACTTTGTTGATATAAACAGCCGAAAATAAAAGTGAAAAGAATTGTTTCTGAAAAAATTGTCTGGTATAATAAGGAGCAGATGCGTAAATGCAAAAACAACAGATGCTTCAAAGACCGGTGCAAAAACGGAAAGATCAGGGGGATTTTGCGGTGGTTTTTTGGAAACTGCGCGTCACAGAACAGGATAGAAAGAAGGTAACTGAAATATGGGAGATTATTTTGTATGCAGTAAAACAGATCCGGTAGTAGAGACAAAGGCGGGAAAGGTACGTGGCTTCCGCCTGAATACGACATACGCGTTTCATGGAATCCATTACGCCGAGGCGGACCGTTTCCAGATGCCGCAGCCGGTGAAACCGTGGAAAGGAATCAAAAATGCGCTGGCGTACGGCTATGTATGTCCGCTTTTAAAGCAGGACGAGCCGAACATGGAGGTGCTGGTACCGCATCGCTACTGGCCGCAGGACGAGCATTGCCAGAACCTGAATGTCTGGACACAGAGTCTTGATCCGGGTGCGAAAAAGCCGGTCATGGTATGGCTCCACGGCGGCGGCTTCAGCGCCGGCTCTGCGATTGAGCATGTGGCATATGAGGGGGATCACTTAAGCGAGTTCGGTGATGTCGTTGTTGTTTCCGTGAACCATCGGCTGAATATCCTCGGTTATCTCGATCTCTCGCCGTTTGGCGAAAAATACAAAAATTCTGCGAATGCAGGAAACGCAGATATGGTAGCTGCATTGCAGTGGGTACATGACAATATCGCGGCATTCGGCGGAGACCCGGAGAATGTTACGATTTTCGGTCAGTCCGGCGGCGGTATGAAGGTAGCAACGCTGATGAATACGCCGGCAGCAGACGGCCTGTTCCAGAAGGGTATCATCGAGAGCGGTGTTTATGAGGCAAAGGTTTATCAGAAAGAGGACGGAGACGGCACCGCGATTGTGAAGGCTCTGTTAAAAGAACTGAATCTGGACGAGTCCGAGGTGGAGAAGCTTGAGACGATCCCGTATTATGAGCTGTCAAATGCGTACAATAAAGTTGAGGCAGAGGTTGCTGCGAAAGGCTGCTATATCGGACAGGGACCGATGGAGAATGGCTGGTTCCGCGGAAATCCGATCAAGTGCGGATTTACGGATCACGCTAAAACGATTCCTGTGCTGGCAGGAACCAACATCGGTGAGTTTGATTTTGGACCGGTTGTGCCGGGAAAACATGAGATGAACCGTGAGGAACAGATTGCGTTCCTGACGAGAAAATATGGTGATGCAACGCCGGAACTGATTTCTCTTTTTGAAAAAGCATATCCGGACAAAACAATTGCCGACCTGTGGTCTGTGGATACGTTCTTCCGTCCGGCAACGATCGAATTCATTCGTCAGAAATCGGAGTTTACAGAAGCGCCGACCTATTCCTATCAGTTTACCTATGAATTCCCGATCGATGGCGGAAAAGCCGCATGGCATTGTGCCGAGATTCCGTTCGTATTCCATAACATCGACCGCATCGCCGTATGCAATGTCCCGGGCGAAACAGACCGTCTGCAGGAGCGTATGGCCACCGCCTGGATCAATTTTGCCCGCTACGGAAGTCCGGAAACCCCATCCCTCCCGAACTGGCCGGCATGCACCCCAGGGGATGAAGCAACCATGATTTTCGACAGAACCTGTGAAATCCGCCGCAACTTCGATCACGAGCTGGTGAAAAAATTGGTGGAAACCGAGTATAACCCGATGACACCGGTTGTGGAAGACGAGGAAGAGGACGCGTTCTTTATTCATTAATTAATTGACTCATAGCAATCCCAGAAAAAACAGCCAGAATGTTTTGCCTCAGTTAAAAACATTCTGGCATTTTTCAACTTATGCTAAATTGAACTTAAGGCAAGAATATCGTATGATAGAGGTAGAAAGAGAAAGGCGCAGGTGGAATATGGGAGTTTATCTGAATCCGGGAAATGAAAAATTTGCAAAAGCGGTTCAGTCCGAAATTTATGTGGATAAAACAGGGCTGATCGAGTATACCAATCAGGTGATTAATACTGTGCAGAGATATGTCTGTGTCAGCCGTCCGCGGCGCTTTGGAAAATCTATGACGGCGGATATGCTGACGGCTTATTATGGGAAGGAATGCGATTCCAGAGAACTTTTTTCTGGATTGAAAATTTCTCAAAATGCTGTATTTGCACAGCACTTAAATCAATATCCTACGATTTTTTTGAATATGCAGGAATTTCTGAGCCGGAGCAAGGAAATTGGCCAGGTGATTGACCGTGTTCGAAGAATGCTGCTGCGGGAACTGAAAAACAGTTATCCGGACGTGGACTACTTTGACGATACGGATCTGGTAGAATCGCTGCAGGATATTTATGCGGCAACAAAACAGTCGTTTGTCATTATCATTGATGAATGGGACTGTGTTTTCCGGGAATATCAGCAGGATAAAAAAGCACAGGAAGAGTATCTTGATTTCCTGCGGGATTTTCTGAAAGATAAGGTTTACGTAGCACTTGCCTATCTGACGGGTATTCTGCCGATCAAAAAATATGGAACCCATTCTGCACTGAATATGTTTGATGAATTTACAATGCTTGATCCAGGGCCGCTCGCAGAATATGTAGGATTTACGGAGCAGGAAGTAGAAGAACTCTGCGGCCGGTATCAGATGGATCTGGCAGAAATTAAAAACTGGTATGACGGCTATTCGTTCCCGGGAGAAAGTTCGGTTTACAGCCCGCGTTCGGTTGTCAATGCCATGCGATTCCGGAAAATCGGCAATTACTGGAATCAGACAGAAACATTTGAAGCACTACAGTGGTATATTGATCTGAATTTTGACGGCCTGCGGGATGACGTACTGCAGATGATGGCAGGGAAAAAGATTCCGGTGAACACGGGCAGTTTTACGAATGATATGACAACTTTCCGGACAGAGGATGATGTGCTGACACTGCTGATTCATCTTGGATATCTTGGTTATGAGGAACAGAATAAATATGTTTTTATTCCGAATGCCGAGGTACAGTCAGAATATGCCAGTGCGGTAACCGTTTCCCAATGGGGAGATATTTCAAAGGCACTGAAAAATTCCGCAGATCTTCTGCAGGCTGTGTGGGAAAAACAGGAAACACAGGTAGCAGAGGGAATTCGGCTGGCACATTTTGAAACGTCACAGCTTCAGTACAATGATGAAAATGCGTTGAGCTATACGATTTCACTGGCGCTGTATGCAGCACGGAATTTTTACACGGTTTACCGTGAACTGCCTGGGGGAAAAGGGTTTGCGGATCTTGTTTTCGTACCAAGAAAAAGATACCAGGACAAACCGGCGCTGGTTGTAGAACTGAAATGGGACAAAACAGCAGAGGGTGCGCTTGCGCAGATTAAGGACAAAGAATATTGCAGAAGTCTGGAAGAATATCAGGGAAACTTGCTTCTGGTAGGAATTAATTATAATAAAAAGACAAAAGAACATGTTTGCAGAATTGAGGAATATCAGAAGTAAAAGGGAGAGGAGGTATTATGAATATTGAAAATCGTAATATTCGTTTTACTTCAACGGTAATTTGCAGGATCTTTTTGGGGATTTGCTGTTGTTTTTTAGCTGCATGTTCCTCACAGAGTTCCCAAAATAACAGCAACATCTTTCTGTATGCCGTTGATTTCAGCCATTCCACCCTGTCGCCCGGGAATGTGAAATTTGATATGTCTATGGAAGATGTTTTGCAGAAGACGCAGCTTTCGGAAGATGATGTTGATACCACGTTAGGAGAAGCGTATCCGCGAATCATTCATTCGATCAGCATTTCCAGTCTGTCGGATGATATTCAGGAAATCTTTTCTTTTCAGAATGATCAACTGGTATCTGTGGAATATGCCATAACGGTTCCGGAATCTGAATTTCAAACGGTACTGCAGACGCTGGCTCATCAGGCGGCAGAATTACTTGAAGATTTGCTGGTGGGAGAGAATCAGATTCTTGAGGGAAAGACGACAAGGTGGGAAGATGAGCAGAAAAACAGTCTGATCCTGTCTTTCCCGGACACGGATACATCGGAAGAGCGCGTTATTTTTCTGGGCTTATACAGGACGAAGGCCTGATTCGGGACAGGATGAGTGGTGTCCTGAAATCATGTAATAGAAAAACCAGAGTCGGATGAGAATGTTTTCACCGGCTCTGGTTTTGCGTTTCCGGTAACGGTTTTGAGCGGTAAATGCTATGCAATTCTGCCGCGGGAATGGTATAATAAAACCAGTATGCGCCGCTTTAGGCAGGCTGCTTAGAAAGAGGATCGATGCATGTACACATATCTGATTGTAGATGATGAAATGATAGAGCGAAAGGGCATTCGGATGCTGCTTTCGCGGATGAATATCCGGGAGAATATTCTGGAGGCCTCCAATGGAGAGGAAGCGCTGGAGGTGTTTGAAAAAGAGAAAATTGACGTGCTTTTGACCGACATCAATATGCCGTTCATGGATGGAATTGAGCTTCTTTCCCGGATTCATGAGGAGTATCCGGGGACGGAAACTGTGATTTTCAGTGGGTATGATGAGTTTTCCTACGCAAAAAAGGCGATTTCCTATGGGGTTTCCGCCTATATTTTAAAACCGGTCAACCCGGAAGAATTTGAAAAGGTGGTTGGTGAAATCAACGAAAAGCTTGCAAAGAGTGAGCGTGAGGAAAAACGGAAGGACGAAAGTATGGAGTTTCTGCGGGAACATTTGCTGTATCTGATGGTCAATGGGCAGAGCCGCAACGCAATGCAGGAGAAAACACAGACGCTTCTCGATATGAGCTTTGTCCGGGATTTTTGCCGTATGGTACTGCTGGAGTGTGCCAACAACTATTTTGAACAGGTAAACAGCGAACAGATTGAAAAGATGCAGAGCGATTTGCAGATGCCGTTTCACTATCTGAACCTGAACCCACAGCAGTCCATCCTGTTTTTTAGCGAGGAGCCGGATGGCGGCTGGGAAGCGTTCGGACGGAAGCTGTACCATTATATTCGTGAAATGTGGGACCAGGAATGCTTTCTGGCCGTGTCGGGCGAGATCACGCCGGACGGTGAGCTTTACGATGCATTTGCACAGACGGAGCAGCTCATGGAGCGGCGCTTTTATCACACGGGAAACCATGTTTTTCTTCCTTTTCAGGAGGAGCAGTCCGAGGTGCTGGTGCAGATTGATGCTGAAATCCTGATCCGCCAGATCCAGCAGGACATTCGCATGAAGGATCTGGAGAGCCTGCGTGAACACTTTGACCAGTTCTGCGAGAAGTATGAACATCAGACGATTTTCTCCCAGATTTACATTAAGTTTATGTTTTCCAATCTGCTGAAAGAGATTTACGACAATCTCGAGAGAAAAGATGAGCGAGAGCTGGACCGTGAGATCGACGCCCTGTATCACAGCAGCAACATGGCCGGTGTGATTCAAGCGGTCCGTATGGGTATTGACCGGCTCGAAACGGTCTTCCGCGCAGACGGCGGTGTTGCGAAACGCAGAGAAGTCGAGCAGATTAAACAGTATATCCGTGAGAACTATTCTGACAGTGGCATGGGTGTTGACCAGCTTGCGCGCGAGGTTGGCATGACACCGAATTATCTGAGCAGCATTTTCAAGAAAAATACAGGAGAAAACCTGAGCCGCTACTTAAAAGGTTTCCGTATGGAGCGCGCACGGGAAATGCTCGAAAATACAAACGAAAAAATCGGCGTAATCTGTGAAAAGTGCGGTTTTGTGAATGTGTCCTATTTCTGTCAGAGCTTCCGCGAATATTTTGGAATCAGCCCGCAGAAATACCGGGATCAGGGGGAGTAAGATGACATCATTTGCCGCTAGAATAAAAAAAGCATTTTCAGATATGAAGGTACACCGGAAGCTTATCGTGGCTTACGTTCTCACAGGACTTTTCCCAATGTGCCTGATGTTCACACTGTTTTACACCCAGATGCGTCGTGTACTTGTCGAGCGTGAGATCAAAAATCTGCAAACCACCTTTGATCAGGCAGTGGACGATGTGAATACGGAGCTTGCGCTGCACCAGAGTATGTCGGACTATCTGGCATTCGACCAGACAATTGTTCAGATTGTAAAGGCAGAAGACAAAAACAGCTTCGAAGCATACGAGCGCATGGTGAAAGAGTTTGATCCGATGATGGATTCCTTAAGTTATTTTTACCCGGAAATCCGACAGTCTACGGTCTATGTGCGTGATTTCGTCATTCCGCACGGCACGTATCTGCGTCCGGCGCGGGAAATGGAAAATGATGAATGGACAGCACCGGCAGACAATGATGTTCACTGGTATGCTGATATGGATCAGGGAACGGTGACGCTGGTGCGGTCTATGCCGCTGATTGATGACGGAAAAGGCGGTTTTTTATACATTTCCATGGACTACAGTAAGATTTTTGGCTCCATGGAGCTTACAGTTAATGAGGATTACGGTGTTTTCGTCTACAATGAGGACAAAGAAGTGCTGTATGAAAATCAGAAGATGACCAGGAATGCAAAATACCAGATGGAATTTTCAGACTTTCAGAAGATACAAAAAAAAGAGAAGCAGAATACAGCGAACTACATTCTCCTGGAAAAGGAGATTGAGCAGAATGGATGGCATGCCGCGTGCTATCTGCCGAAAAAAGGCATCATCAGTCCGATGCAGCCGATTCTTCTGATGGTTCTTCTGATGTGGGCAGGCTGCGTTATTTTCTCTGCGGTCGTGATTATGAAATTCTCCGGAAACATGGCGCACCGCCTTGAAAAGATAAAAATGACAATGTCCGAGGTAGAAGAAGGAAATCTGGAAGTGGAACTGGTTTCTACAGAAAGGGATGAAATCGGTGATCTGACGCGTGGCTTTAATCAGATGCTGTCACGCATCCGTCAGCTGATTCAGGAAGTCTATGAGAGCCGCATCCGCCAGAAACAGTATGAGATGACGGCGCTCCGCGCACAGATTAACCCGCATTTTCTGTATAATTCCCTGTCGCTGATCAACTGGAAAGCGCTGGAAATCGGTTCGGATGATATCAGCAAGGCGACGCTGGCGCTTTCGCGGTACTACAGGACTTCCCTGAACAAAGGCAAAAATACGATGTCCATCCGCGAGGAGATCGACAATGTGCGTTCGTATCTGCAAATTCAGGAAATGTTTCATGACTACAGCTTTACGGTTAAAATGGATGTAGCGGAGGATATTCTGGATTACCGTACATTGAACCTGATTCTGCAGCCGCTTGCCGAAAATGCGATTGCGCATGGAATTGACCGGCGGCGCGGCAGTGAGCCCGGCGTGATCACAATCAGCGGACGGCGTGACGGAAATTGTGTGGTACTTTCCGTGGCAGATAATGGTGTTGGTATGGAACAGGAGAAAGCACAGACAATTTTGACGGAGAAGAGCAGCGGCTACGGTGTGCGGAATGTCAATTCCCGGATTCAGCTCGAATACGGAGAAGCGTATGGTCTTTCGATTGAGAGTGAGCCGGGAAAGGGAACAAAAGTGACGGTGCGGATTCCGGGCGTGGAAAGGGAGGTACAGGCATGATGCAAAAAAAACTTGCGGCAGGCCTTGCTGTACTGCTGGCAGCGGGAATGGCGCTGAGCAGCTGTGGAGAAAGTGGCGCAGCAGGAAATGATTCTGTTTCCGATGCAGCCGGGAACGAGGCTGCGGCTGTTATGGAAGCGAAAACAACGCCGTACGGACGTTACCCGGAGACTATCACGTACACGCTGGCAAAAATGACGGGCGTGAATAATTCCAATCTCCCGGAGGGAGAAACCTATGAGGACAATGCCTATACACGCCTGATCCGCGAAATCATTAATGTACAGAACGAGGATGTTTATGAAAACTACGGTGATACCTATAACGTTGGCATTTCTACCATGATTGCAACAGGAAACATTGCCGATATCATGGTTGTGGATCAAAAAACGATGAATGCCATGCAGAAAAACGATCAGCTTGCCGATCTTACAGAGGTTTATGCAAATTGTGCCAGCGACCGTATCAAGGATATTTATGCAAGCTACGGTGAGGAGATTCTGCAGGGCTGTACCTTTGACGGAAAGCTGATGGCATTCCCGGAAACCAACATTTCGGACGGTCCGAATCTTCTATGGGTGCGGAAGGACTGGATGGAAAAACTGGGACTTTCCGTACCGGAAACGATCGATGATGTGAAACATATTGCGTTGACGTTTGCAGAGGAGAATCCGGCAAACCAGGAGATGGGTAACATCGGTCTTGCAGTCAGCACAACTCTGTACGGCGGCACGGGCATTTCTTCGGAATACGGCATGAATCTTATTTTTGCCTCATTTGGTGCATATCCGGGAAGATGGCTGACGGATGCGGAAGGAATGCCGGTTTATGGTTCCGTTCAGCCCAATGTAAAAGATGCACTTGGCATGCTGGCTGACTGGTACCAGGAGGGCGTCCTTGACCGGGACTTTTTGATCCGCACACAGGATGACATTGCCGAGCTCATTGCCCAGGGACGCTGCGGCATTTTCTTCGCACCGTGGTGGGCACCGAACAACCCGCTCTGGCGCTGTCATGAGACGGATCCGGAGGCCGACTGGCAGCCGTTTCTGATTCGGACCGGGAAGGATGGAAGTGTGCGATACTGCAACGAAAAGCTGACCGGAAATTATGTGGTAGTGCGAAAAGGGTATGAATATCCGGAGATTGTGCCGAAGATTCTGTCGGTGATGTTTGATTATATGCGTTATTCCTACGATGATCCAAGGGGAGAATTTCAGCAATATTATACGGGAAATATCGATCCGACGGCACGCCCCTTAGCAATCAATCTCGACTATAATCAGGCACTGACGATCTGTTACGAAAATCTGCAGGCGGCACTGAACGGGGAAAAATCGGAGGATGAGCTGGAGATTTTGGAAAGATCGTTCGAAAAGGTATGCCGCGCCTATCTGGAGAACCCGAAAACAGCGAGTGCGGAGGAGTGGAGCGCGTATTTATCCCGTATCACAGCCTGCTCGCTTTTAAGCGACGAAAAGATTCAAAGAGTGAATACGATTTATCCGACCCGGACGAAGACCACAGAAACATATCGTTACACCTTAAAAGAACTGGAATCGGAGACCTTTTTAAAAATTATCCGGGGCGAGTCTGAGCTTTCTTCTTTTGACGACTTTGTAAAAGAGTGGCAGGAGGAAGGCGGAAATGAGATCATTCAGGAGATGATTCAGGAAAGGAAAAGCCTGAGTTCACAGGAAAATCAGAAGACAGAAGAAAAAGCCGAGCAGAAGGCGGAATAAAAAACAGAAGAGGAGGCAGGACGCACCGGAAAAACGGTGCGCGGCCTCTTTTTTTGTTGCGGAAAAGAATTCTGCAGATTGCGGAAATGATTTTCCGGATACGCTCCGGTGTAGAAATGTAACGTAGAAATCCAACATAGATCATAGATTCTTGATATTTCAGAAAAATCCGCCAACTGCTATAATAAAATCAATAAGAACGAGAGATACCAAGCAGCAAATGCGATATGACAGCAGACGTTCCAGAAAGAAAAATCATATAAGGAGGATTTTCAATATGAAAAAGAAAGTAGTATCTATTATGATGACCGCAGCACTTGCAGTTGGCATGCTGGCAGGATGCGGAAACAGCGACAGCGGTTCTTCAAATGCCGCTTCCGGAAACGATTCCAAGAGCACATCCGAGGCAGGAAGCACAAGCGCATCTGCTTCCAACGCAGCAGAGGAAGAGGAAATTACCACAACCCTTACCGTATGGTCTCCATCAGAGGATCAGGCAAGCGACAGCGGTGAGTGGCTGCAGACCATGTGCAATCAGTTTGCAGAGGAGCATCCATCCTGGCACATTACCTTTGATTACGGTGTATGCGCAGAGAGCGATGCAAAAGATACCGTAACACAGGACGTTGAAGGAGCAGCAGATGTTTACATGTTTGCAAACGACAACCTGACATCCCTGATCGCTGCAAACGGAATTTCAAAACTCGGCGGACAGACAGTTGAGGAGGTAAAAGAGAACAACTCTCAGGCAATTGTAGATTCCGTATCCGTTGACGGCGATATCTACGGTGTACCATTCACCACAAACACCTGGTTTATGTACTATGATAAATCTGCATTCACTGAGGATGAAGTGAAAAACCTGGATACCATGATCGCAAAAGACAAGATTTCCTTCCCGATTACAAACTCCTGGTACATTGCTTCCTTCTACGTAGCAAACGGCTGTACGCTGTTCGGTGAGGACGGAACAGACGAGGCAGCAGGCGTTGACTTCGAAGGCGATAAAGCAAAAGCAGTGACCGATTACCTGGTTGACCTGGTAAACAATCCGAACTTCGTATCTGATGCAGACGGATCCGGTCTTTCCGGTCTGCGTGACGGTTCTGTAAAAGCAATGTTCTCCGGTTCCTGGGATGCATCCGCAGTTAAAGAGGCACTCGGTGATAATTACGGTGTTGTACAGCTTCCGACCATCACCATCAACGGCGAGGAGAAACAGATGAAATCCTTCTCCGGTTCTAAAGCAATCGGTGTGAATCCGAACTGTGAATATCCGCAGGTTGCAGTTGCTCTTGCAAGATATCTCGGAAGCGCAGATGCTCAGAAAGCACACTATGAAATGAGAAACGTAGTTCCGTGTAACGAAGAGCTGCTTTCCCAGATCACAGACGATGCACTGGTAACTGCTCAGAACGATACCTTCAACAATACTTCTATCATCCAGCCGTTCGTTAAGAATATGAGCAACTACTGGACTCCGGCAGAGAATTTTGGTAAATCTCTGGTCAACGGTGAAGTTACCCATGATAACGCTGCAGAAATGACAGAGAAACTGAACACAAGCATGAATACTTCTGCAGTCGAGTAAGCAAGACAGGCACTGAAGTGTTCGGAAATCAACAGGATTGAAACCACAGGCATTGTCAGACACCAGGATTGACAATGCCTGTCTTTCGGAAAGGATAGATTATGGCATCATTGAAAAAACGCGCCAAAGAGTTTGAGACTCCCTATCCGGTGACAAAAGCCATCACAAAGGGCGATGCGCTCACGAAGCTTTCCATGCTTGTCATGGGACTGGGAAATCTGGCTCACAAACAGATCGTAAAGGGTATTTTATTTCTGGCAGTAGAAATTGCGTATCTCCTGTTTATGATCGAAGGCGGTATCAACAATCTCTATCATCTCATCACCCTGGGCGGCCGTGCGCAGGAAGAGGTGTGGAACGAGGCCAAGGGTATTTATGAATATACCGGCGGCGATATGACAATTCTGTTCCTGCTCTACGGAGTAGCAACGATTTTTATTACGGTTCTCTTCTTTATGATCTGGCGTGTCAATATGAAGAGCGCTTATGAGGTAGAGTGTCGTGCAAAGGAAGGGAAACATATCAACACCATCAAAGAGGATCTGGAAGCACTCGTTGACAAGAGACTGCACTGGACCCTGCTGACACTTCCGATTCTCGGTATTGTGATTTTCACAATCCTTCCACTGGTCTTTATGATCTGTATGGCTTTCACCAGCTACAGTAAAGTCGGCGACCATCTGACGATTTTTCACTGGGTTGGACTGAAAAATTTCAGTACGGTTCTTGGCATGGGCAACTCGATCGGCAAGACATTCTGGTCTGTTCTTGGATGGACCCTGATCTGGGCTGTGCTCGCTACCTTCCTGAACTATATTCTTGGTATGATTCTTGCGATTGTCATCAATCGTAAAACAACCCGCATCAAGGGATTCTGGAGATTCTGTTTTATGCTCTCCGCTGCAATTCCGCAGTTCGTTTCTCTTCTTCTGATGCGTACGATGTTAAAGGACAACGGCCTGATCAACAACCTCTTGGTTCAGGCCGGTCTGATCAGCAGTCCGCTTCCGTTCCTGACAAATGCGACCTGGGCGAGAGCAACGGTTGTTATCATCAACCTCTGGGTTGGTATTCCGTTTACCATGATGCAGGTTACCGGTATCTTACAGAACATTCCGGGTGAGCTTTACGAGGCAGCCCGTGTGGACGGCGCAGGCCCTGTGACAATTTTCTTTAAAATTACGCTGCCGTATATGCTGTTTGTCACGACTCCGTATCTGATTACAACGTTTACGGGTAATATCAACAACTTCAACGTTATCTATCTGCTGACTGCAGGAGCACCGGTTCCGGTCGGAGCAACCGCCGGAAAGACGGACCTTCTGGTTACCTGGCTGTACAAGCTGACGGTTGACTTACAGTACTTTAACGTTGGTGCGGTTGTCGGTATTCTTACCTTTGTCATTCTGGCGGTAGTTTCACTGATCACGTACCGGAATACTGGTTCTTACAAGAACGAGGAGGGATTCCAATAATGAATAACAAAGAGAAAAAAACACACTCCATGAAAGCGCGTGGAATGATTTCCGATGTGATTGTACATGTGGTTCTGGCACTGCTTGCGATTGTGTGGGTGATTCCGGTTCTGTGGATTGCACTCTTAAGCTTCAGTACACAGAAGGGATCTTATGTTACCAGCTTTTTCCCAAAGGGATATACGCTTCATAATTATGTGCGTCTGTTTACAGATACGCAGGTTTTGGACTTTCCGCAGATGTTTAAGAATACGTTTATCATTGCTGTGTTCAGCTGTCTGATCTCTACGGTATTCGTGCTTTCGGTTTCTTACTGTATGTCGAGAATGCGTTTTAAAATCCGTAAGACTTACATGAACATCGCGATGATCTTAGGTCTGTTCCCGGCATTTATGTCGATGGTTGCTGTCTACTATATCTTAAAGGCAGTTGGTCTTTCGGAGGGATCAATGATCCGCGTGGCATTGATTCTGGTGTACTCGGGCGGTTCCGGAGCGGGATTCCTGCTTGCAAAGGGATTTTTTGATACGGTTCCGAAGGCACTGGATGAGGCGGCTTATCTGGATGGAGCAACGAGATTCCAGGTATTTACGAAGGTGACAATTCCACTGAGTAAGCCGATTATTGTGTACACGACTTTGAGTGCATTTCTGGGACCGTGGCTGGACTTTATTTTCGCAAAGGTTATCTGCAGGGCGAATGCGAAGTATTATACGGTTGCACTGGGTCTGTGGAAGATGCTGGAGAAGGAGTATATCGACAGCTGGTATACTTGTTTTGCGGCGGGCGCGGTTTGCATTTCGGTGCCGATTGCGATTTTGTTTGTTGTAATGCAGAGATATTATACAGATGGGCTTTCAGGAGCCGTCAAAGGATGATTTGTGGAGCAGCCGATGAGGGGTCGGCTGCTCTATTTGTGTGTGAGGGACGGATCTGACTCCGGCGCCGTGGCACCTGCCGCACAGACGGGCGCGGTGGCATCGGCGGGCGGATGATGACGTGTGGGAGGCGGTGGATTGAGGAACCGAGGCTATTCGACAGGAAATCTGATGATTTCCCGTCTCAGAGCCTCTTGACTTCCGGCCTGGATGGCCGTCCGTCATCCTCAATCCACCGCCTCCCACGTGTGCATCATCCGCATGCCGCCGATGCCAATGCGCCTGTCTGCGCGGCAGGTGCCACGACGCCGGAGCCAGATCCTGGGGTTGGAGGACGGGAGGAGTGGTCTGGATCTGCCCGGAGGGCAGATCGGCGTGAGATTGTTGTGTGTGGAAGGGGAGAGTGTGTTGGAGGACGGGGAGAGGGGCTGGATTCGCCCGGAGGGCGAATCGGCGTGAGTTTGTTGACTGGTGCAAAGTTTGGAGATAGAATGAAAAAAATATTTTCGGAGTTTTTTGTGCTTGATTTTATGAGAACAGAAAAGTTTCGGGAAGATATTGTGTGAAATTTGGAGGTTTTTGGGTATGGATAGGATTCGACTGAATGCTTCGGAGTGGATGGATTTCCGGAGTGGAGAAAAGAAGTGTTTTTTGCTGACAAACGGACTGGGAGGTTATTGTTCGCTGACGGTGATGGGGAATGCGGCGAGGAATGATCAGGCGCTGTTAATGGGAGCATTGAAGGCGCCTACGGTGCGGGAGCATCTGATTTCGAATGTCTGGGAGACGTTGGAGGTGGATGGTGAGGAGACGGAGCTGTTTTCACAGGAGTTTGTGAATCGGACGCAGAATGTGGAGGGGTTTCGGTTTCTGGAAGGGTTTGAGATGGGGAGTCTGCCGGTATGGTTTTACCGGGTGAAGGGGGTTGAGATTGAGAAGACGATTGGGATGGTTCAGGGGGAGAATACGGTTCTTGTCCGGTATCGGGTGAGAAGTGGGAAGAAGGGGAGTTTTTCGGTTCGGCCGGTGATGCGGTTTGCGGCGAAGGGAGAGCAGCTGCAGGAGGGGCAGAATTTTGCGGTGGACCGGAAGTGCATTGCGAGTAATGGTGTGATTCTTTCTTATGGAACGAATGGGGAGCTTCAGATGGAGAAGGAGAGGATCTGGAGGGATTTGTTTTTTGAGCAGGATGCGCGGGATGGAAGAGATGGCATCGGAAGTGCTGTCGTGAATCATCGGATTCGGTTTGAGATGACGGGAGACGGCAGGGAGCAGGTCTTTTTTGTTGTGTATAGTCTCGCGGATGATGTGGATAAGTGGGATGAGGAAAGGATTGCGCTGTGGATAGAAGAGGAAGAGAAGCGGCAGGAGATGATTGCGGAAAAGTCCGGGATTTCTGATCCGGTGGGAAAGCGGCTGGCGGTGAGTGCGAGTCAGTATATTACGGAACGTGCATCGACAGGTGGGAAGAGTATTATGGCTGGTTTTCCTTATTTTGCGGACTGGGGGCGGGATACGATGATTTCGCTGCCGGGGTGCACGCTGGCAATTGGGGAATATGAAGAGTGCAAGAGCATTCTTCGAACCTTTATGGCATATACAAAAGAAGGACTGATGCCGAACCTGTTTCCGGAGGGGGATGCGCTTCCGATGTATAATACGGTGGATGCGGCCCTTTTGTTTTTGGATGTGGTGTATGAGTATTACCTTGAAACAGGAGATCTGGAGTTTGTGTGCGAGGCGTTTCCGGTGATGGAGGATATTGTGTTCTGGTATCAGAAGGGAACGGATTTCCATATTAAAATGGACAGTGACGGGCTGATTATGGCCGGGGGCGGTCTGGAACAGGTGACGTGGATGGATGTGCGGATTGACAAGGAGCTGCCGACACCGCGTCACGGGAAGCCGGTGGAGATTAATGCGTACTGGTATAATGGTCTGAGGATTCTGGAAGAGCTGGCGCCGTTTGTCGGAAAGGATGGATCGGCGTATGGGAAGCTTGCGGAGCAGGTGAAGAAGAGTTTCCTCGAAAAGTTCTGGATGGAAGAGGAAGGATATCTGAAGGATGTGCTGAACGGCACGTATGAAGAGAAGCAGTTTCGATGCAATCAGGTCTTTGTGCTGGCGCTTCCGTTTCAGATGATGAGTCAGAAGCAGGGGCAGCGGATCTTACAGGCGGTTAAAGAAAAGCTGTATACGACAGCAGGACTGCGGTCATTGGAGATGGAGGATCCGGCATTTCATCCATGGATCGGCGGAAGCCAGCCGGAGCGTGACAGGGCATATCATCAGGGGACAGTCTGGGGATTTCCGCTTGGGGCGTATTTCCGTGCGGTGCTGAACTATTTCCCGAAGGAGGGAAAACAGGAAGTGCGCCGCGGACTGGACCGTCTTGCGAGCTGGATGCAGGAAGGATGCCTGTTTCATCTGGCGGAGATTTATGATGGTGCGGCGCCGGTGATGTCGAAGGGCTGCTATGCGCAGGCGTGGAGTGTCGGAGAGATTCTGCGGGTTTACAAAGAAATGGAGGGAAAGAAGATGAATGCGGTGGTGAAAAGAACGCCGGCGGAGTGGAAAAGCTTTTTTGAATCGGAAGAATTTGTGGAAAACTTTACGTATGAAGGGGATGACCTCGGTGTCTCGGTGAAGAAGAGCAGGGAATGTGATGGAAACTGGCAGATGCCGAAAAAGGATGAGCAGTTTGTGACAGAGTGGAAGCTCTGGGCGCCGACAGCAATGGAGGTTTCGCTGGAGCTGTTTTCACGTGGCAGCAGCCGGGAGTACGGGGACCGAAAAATAGCCTCGATTGCGATGACGCGCGGCGAAAAGGGTGTCTGGAGCTGTGCAGTGCAGGGAGCGCGGTATGGAACGTATTATACGTATCATATCCTGCACTCGGATGGTGTCTTTGATACGACAGATCCGTACGGCGTGGCTTCCGGTATTGATTCGGAGCGGAGCATGGTGGTGAATCTTGCAGAGACGGACCCGGCAGGCTGGGAGCAGGATGAAAGACCGGAAATCCGGCCGGAGGATCGTTGTGTGTATGAGCTTCATGTGAAAGATTTTTCGAGTGATCCGCATTCCGGTATTTCGGATAAACACCGTGGAAAGTTTCTGGCGTTTACGGAAGAAGGCACGACGCTGAACGGCGACGGGATTCATGCGACGGGGTTCGATTACCTGAAATCGCTTGGCATTTCTCATGTGCATCTGCTTCCTGTTTTCGATTTTGGCAGTGTGCCGGAAGATGATGCGGAAGCGTTTAACTGGGGATATGACCCGGTGCAGTACAATGTGCCGGAGGGATCCTATGCAACCGATCCTTTCCACGGAGAGGTACGTATCCGGGAAATGAAGGAAATGGTTCAGGCACTGCATAAAGCCGGCATCGGCGTGATTATGGATGTGGTATACAATCATACGTATAATCTCGATTCGCCGCTTCAGAAAACAGTTCCTTATTATTATTACCGTGAATGGGAGGACGGCACGATTTCCAATGGCTCCGACTGTGGAAACGAGACGGCAAGTGAGCGGGAGATGTTCCGCCGCTTTATGGTTCACTCGGTTTGTTACTGGGCGAAGGAATATCATATCGACGGTTTCCGCTTCGATCTGATGGCACTGCATGACACGGAGACCATGAATGCGATCCGCACAGCTCTGAACCGGATGCCGCGCGGCGAGGAGATTCTGGTTTACGGTGAACCGTGGAAAGCAGCGGCAAGCGCAATGCAGGAGGGATATTTCCCTTCGGATAAACAGAATATCGGAAAGCTGATGGATGGCATTTCCATGTTCTGTGACGATACGAGAGATTCCATCAAGGGAAGTGTTTTCATTGCCGCAGAGGGAGGCTATGTCAATGGAAAAGAGCGTCTTTCAGCAGGAATACTTTCCGCGACAGACGGCTGGCTGGACGGAAAAGGAGCCTATGAGCCGCGCAATGCGAGCCAGCTGATTCCGTATGTGTCGGCACATGATAATTATACACTGTGGGATAAATTAAAACTGTCCGATCCGAAGCGGAAGGAGGATGCGGAGCCGGATTTTGACAAGATGGATGAGCGGACGCTTTCGATGAACCGTCTGGCGGCGGGCATTGTGATGACCTGCAAGGGAATGCCGTTTTTCCAGGCGGGTGAGGAATTTGCGCGCACGAAGCATGGCGAAGGAAACAGCTTCAAATCGTCGTGGCAGCTCAACAAAATTGACTGGACACGCGCCTTAGAGCAGGAAGAGCTGGTGGACTATTATCGTGGTCTTCTCGCTCTGCGCCGAAAATTCCAGGCATACGGAACGTGCGAGCCGGACTGTAAAAAGACATTTTTCCGTGAAAACCAGATCGCAGGTTACGAACTGGAATACCCGGATGGCCGCGCAGTCTGCGTCTTCTACAATCCATGGGAAAAAGAAGCTTTGCAGAAACTTCCGGAAGGAAACTGGAAACTGCTCTGCGATGGAAAACGCTGTGCAGAGGATGGAGCAGAGATGAAAGAAAGCATGATGCTTCCGGCAAAATCGATGGTTCTGCTGGCGTGGGAGTAAAATTGTAAATTTTGTCCCTTTTTGTCGGAATGCCGTCTGTGGAAACGGGCATCGATCATTCTGCCAGGCAGCGAGCGGGAATCAATTGTTTTTCGTTTAAGATAAAAATGCACTGTGAAATTGTCCGACGACGTTCCACAGTGCATTTTTATGTTTATGTGAGCAATGAGTCAGGATCTGTGCTTACACGAGATCCTGGCGATATCTAAGAGTTCGGATCATTATTCGTCCACAACTTCCAGTACATCCATC
>ENA-OQHR01000283-OQHR01000283.1-human-gut-metagenome-genome-assembly--contig:-NODE-283-length-41235-cov-8.670416_pt1 | contig 41235 bp, 30 predicted proteins | sample MGYA00242566_ERZ504725 | MGnify/ENA primary metagenome ERZ504725 (study PRJEB26092, sample SAMD00036217) | human gut metagenome | host: Homo sapiens | study: EMG produced TPA metagenomics assembly of... | reverse complement strand
TAGGTCAGGTGGGGTCCGATGCACATATCCACGTACTCGCCCTGCTGGAAGAAGCTGAACTCGGTCTCGTCGGCCAGATCTGCCATGTGCTCGATCTTGTAGTGCTCCTTGCGCTCTTCCATCAGCTTCACGGCCTCGGCGCGGGGCAGGATGAAGGGCTTGATGGGCAGGTTCTCCTTGACGATCTTGCGCATCTCTTTTTCGATGTTGGCCAGATCCTCGTCGCTCAGCTTCTGGTCGCCCAGATCGACATCGTAGTAGAAGCCGTTCTCGGTGGCAGGGCCGAAGGCAAAATCAGCCTGCGGATACAGGCGCTTGATGGCCTGTGCCATAACGTGAGCAGCGGTGTGACGGATAACGTGCAGCTCCTGATCCTGCGGGCACTCGTCCACATGACCGTCCTTGTAGATGATCTTCATAGCAGATTCTCCTTTGACAATGTGGTGTTGAACAAAAATAAAAAGCGCTTCACCCCGTAAAACTCACGGGATGAAGCGCCGATCAAATGTCTGCGTTCCACGGTTCCACCCGAATTGCGCGCTCCCCGGCGGGGAAACGCGCCCCTCGCAGTGCTGTAACGGGCACGCCCGGCAGAGGTTCGCCTCTGCACTCTGCGGTGGTAGAAGCCGGGGTCATGGCAGGCTGCTTGCAGCACCCGGAAACCCGGGGCAGCCCTCTCTGCGGCATGAAAAGCGGGGCTTCAGTTTGTCCGCATCAATGTTTTGGACAGGATGAAACTACGCTGATTGTAGCACGCCAGAGCAAAAAAATCAAGAGATAACGGCAGAAATATACTTTTTTATGCACCCTGCTTCTCCACGCTGCGCACAGCCAGCGCCTTAGCGGGCTTCATCAGCAGCACGCAGACACCGTTAAAGAGCACAGAGCCCACGATGAAGGTGATGAAGAACTGCGGCAGATGGGCGGTCAGGGCAGGAATATCGATGCAGGCCACGGTCAGGTAGGCAAAGCCCACGTTGTTCAGCACCTTGGGTGCATAGGGGTGCAGAATGATGAGGATGAACAGCACCACGGCCAGCGGCAGGATAAAGCCGAGGAAATCGCCCAGAACAGGGGTCAGGGCACTGATGGACAGCAGCGCCGCCACAGTGAGCACCAGACCCACAAGGCCGCCCAGCTCCACAGTGACAAGGCGATCCTTCACATCGCCCTCCAGCGTGAACATCATGATGTTGCTCAGGAAGATCAGCCAGCTGTACTCCATGCCGGTCAGGTGGATGACGGCATTTGCAATCAGGATCCAGACCAGCAGCATCAGGCGGAAGTAAAGCAGAAAGCGCTTGGTTACGGCCTCGTTCATAGGGGTGTCCTCTCTTTCTCGTCTGTATTGACAAGTGTTTCTTTTCAAATATGTGAACATTTTGGCAAGTAATACTTGCTTCTAACGTGATGAGTATACAATACTTTCCAGTAAAAGACAATAGTTTGGCAAGTAAAAGTTGCATTGTATATAAATTTGGTATGGCAGGGGAGCCGGGGATGCAGACCGAAGGGGTACTTCCCTGAGAGGGTTCTGTTCCTCGTCAAAACCGCAAAACTGTATTTTCTACAAGTACAGTTTTCAGGGCAATTTTGCAAAAGCTTACAAAAAACGCCGTTTTGAGCTGCAAAATTCCTGAAAACACTTTCTCTTTTTTGCCGTATATGCTATAATGACAACTGTTCTCGCACAAGAAACAGGAAAATGTACGCACTAGGCGTACAGTGTAAGAGGAGTGTTACGATATGAAAACCTTGAAAGCGGTTGTAGCAAAATACAACCAGACCAGCCTGATCCTGCGCATCCTGATCGGCCTGGCAGTCGGTTCGGTGCTGGCGCTTGTTGCGCCGGGCGCGGGTTGGGTCGGCGAGCTGGGCAGCCTGTTCGTCGGTGCGCTGAAGGGCATTGCCCCGGTGCTGGTGTTCGTCATTGTGGCAAGCGCACTGGCACAGGGCTCGTCCAAGCTGGACCGCCGCTTTGGCACCGTGATCTGGCTGTATATGCTCACCACCTTTCTGGCGGCAGCCATTGCGGTCATCACCAGCTTTATGTTCCCGGTCAAGGTGGTACTGGCCGATGCGGCACAGTCCGATGTGATCCCGCAGGGCTTGGGTGAGGTGCTGAGCACCCTGCTGACCAACTTTGTGGCCAACCCCGTCAGCGCCCTGATGAACGGCAACTACATCGGCATTCTGTTCTGGGCCTGTATGTTCGGCATTGCCATGAAGAACATCGGCGCAGAGAGCACCAAGGTCTTTCTGGCAAACACCGCCGACGCCGTTTCCCAGATCGTGCGCTGGATCATCAATCTGGCCCCCTTCGGCATCATGGGTCTGGTGTACACCAACGTTTCCGGCAACGGTCTGGCCATCTTTACCCAGTACGGCAAGCTGCTGGCGCTGCTGGTGGGCACCATGCTGTTCATGGCGCTGATTGTTTCCCCCTTCATCATGTTCATCTACCTGCGCTGCAACCCGTACCCGCTGGTATTCCGCTGCCTGAAGGAGTCCGGCCTGACTGCCTTTTTCACCCGCAGTTCTGCCGCCAACATCCCTGTGAATATGTCCCTGTGTGAAAAGCTGGATCTGGACAAGGATATGTACTCCGTGTCCATCCCGTTGGGCGCTACCATCAACATGGACGGTGCCGCCATCACCATTACCATCATGACGCTGGCAGCGGCTAACACCTTGGGCATTCAGGTGTCTTTGCCCGCCGCCATCGTGCTGAGCGCCATGAGCGCTCTGGGCGCCTGCGGCGCTTCCGGCGTGGCCGGCGGCTCCCTGCTGCTGATCCCCATGGCCTGCTCGCTGTTCGGCATCTCCAACGACATCGCCATGCAGATGGTAGGCGTGGGCTTCATCATCGGCGTGGTGCAGGACTCGGTGGAAACTGCGCTGAACTCTGCCGGTGACGTGGAATTTGCCGCCACCGCCGAGTATCACCAGTGGCTCAAGGAGGGCAAGCCTCTGCCGGCTTTCCTGAAGGGCTGATCGTATCCCAGCACAAACAAAGCAGCCGCTGCACTTTCTCGTGCAACGGCTGCTTTGTTTGTTGTAATGAAATTCACCCAAACAGCACCACGGCGTAGCTTACGCCGTCCTTTACCACATAGGCAACGCCCAGCTTGGTCTTACCCTCTGCCGCCTTGGTCATGGTCTCGGTCACGCTGCCGTCCTTCGGCAGGGTAAAGCGGATGGTATCATCCTTCAACGACCACTCGGTCTCGATTTCAAAGCCCGGAACAAAATTATCCGGACCAAAAGCCCCCATGCTCAGGTTTTCAAACGCGGTGGCATATTTTTCCTCTTTCAAAGAGGCTCTTGCTTCATTATTTGCTTTAACGACGCGGTAGAACTCGGTCTTATCTTTGCTAGTGTCGCAGGACACCGAAGTACCGGCGACCCAGTTTGCAATGCTGTAAGCCTTTTCGCTCAACTCCACGCTGTAGGTCTTTTTGAATCTATCGCACAGCGCCTTTGCGCTTGCGGCGTCCGAGGGCTTAGGCCCCATGGGCGCACCTACGCTGGCATCGCAGGCGGTGAACACGGTCAGTGCCATCAGGCTGACCAGCAGGCAGGCCAGTAATTTCTTCCAGTTTTTCATAGAACGATGCTCCTTTCTGTTCCGGGGTCGTTGCGGGTCTGCATCCGCACGGACGCAGTTCTTTTTGCTTTCTTCTGCATCCATGATACCTTTTTTTAACAGGAAATGCAATCGTTTTGGCGCAAAAAAACAGGCTGCCGTGCAAAAAACACGGCAGCCTGCGGAAAAAGCTTTATTTTGCGTACTCCACAGCGCGGCTCTCGCGGATGACGTTGACCTTGATCTGGCCGGGGTAATCCAGCGTATCCTCGATCTTTTTGGCGATAGCGCGTGCCAGCAGGATGACCTGATCGTCGCTGATGACGTCGGGCTTGACCAGAATGCGCACCTCGCGGCCTGCCTGTACGGCAAAGGCCTGCTCCACGCCCTCGAAGCTGGAGGAGATCTCCTCCAGATTTTCCAGACGCTTGACGTAGCTTTCCACGTTCTCGCGGCGGGCACCCGGGCGGGCGGCGCTGATGGCGTCGGCAGCCTGAATGATGAAGGCCAGCGGGGTCTTGGGCTCCACATCGCCGTGGTGTGCCTCAATGGCGTGGATGATCTGGGTGTTCTCCTTGTACTTGCGGCAGATGTCCACGCCGATCTGGACGTGGCTGCCCTCGATCTCGTGATCCAGTGCCTTGCCGATATCATGCAGCAGACCGGCACGGCGTGCCATGGTAACGTTCACGCCCATCTCGCCTGCCAGCAGACCGGCCACCCAAGCCACTTCCATGCTGTGGGTCAGGGCGTTCTGGCCAAAGCTGGTGCGGTACTTCAGCCGGCCGATCAGCTTGATCAGGTCGGGGTGCAGGCCGTGGATGCCCAGCTCCATCACCGCACGCTCGCCCTCGCGCTTCATCTGCAGTTCCAGATCGTGGCGGCACTTTTCCACCGTCTCCTCGATGCGGGCAGGGTGGATACGGCCATCGCCGATCAGGCGCTCCAGCGTCATGCGGGCCACCTCGCGGCGGGTCTGGTCGAAGGAGGACAGGGTAATGGCCTCCGGGGTATCGTCGATGATCAGATCCACGCCGGTAGCGGTCTCCAGTGCGCGGATGTTGCGGCCCTCGCGGCCGATGATGCGGCCCTTCATCTCATCGCTGGGCAGCGGCACCACACTGACGGTGGTCTCGCTGCAATGGTCGGCAGCGCAGCGGCTGACGGCCTGTCCGATGAGGTTGCGGGCGATGTTATCGCAGTTTTCCTTCAGGTCGGTCTCGTAGGCGGCAACGCGCACGGCCTTTTCGTGGGTCAACTCCTCGTCCACCTTATGCAGCAGCACCTCGCGGGCGTCCTCCTGGCTCAGGCCGGCCAGCGTTTCCAGACGCTCCATCTCCTTGGCGCGCAGAGCGTCGATCTCTGCCAGACGCTCCTCGGCCTCGGCAGCGCGCTTTTTCAGCTCTTCTTCCTTCTTTTCCAGCGCCTCGGTCTTGCGGTCCAGCGCTGTCTCCTTCTGGTCGATGCGGTTCTCCTGACGGCTGATCTCCGCACGGCGCTGCTTGATCTCCTTGTCGGCCTCTGCCTTCTGGGCATCGACCTCGGCTTTCAGACGGAAAGCCTCGTCCTTTGCTTCCAGAACCGCTTCCTTGCGCTTCTGGTCGGCGGTCTTGATCGCCTCGTTCACCAGCCGGGCAGCCTCGGCTTCGGCGCTGCCGATCTGGGCTTCGGCAGTCTTTTTACGGTTGTTGTAACCAATAAAATAGCCCGCAGCCACACCGACAACAGCAACGATCAAGGCCACGATCACTCCGATCGCGGTCATTGCGTTCACTCTCCTTTGTTTCAATTCAATGCAAAATTAAAAGCAGGAGACGCTGCGCCGCAGGACACGGGCAATGATATAGAAAGAGCTTTCAATGCAAAAAGTGACACCAAAACCATACGCACCACCCAAAACCGGCGGCACGGGCAAAAGCATACGGCTTTTCTCTTTACGGTTCCATTTTATATCAAACAGGCACGCTTTGCCTGAAACGGGTACAGGGTCACACTGAAACCTGCGTACAGCGTCTTTGATTCCATACTACTAAATATAGTACGAAACATTTGCCCGCTTGTCAAGAGGAAAACCCTGCCCGCAGAACATTTTGTGCAGAAAAACAAAAATAAGATGGCTGCGGCAGGCACCCCCTCAGTCATCGCTGCGCGATGACTGAGGGGGTGCTCTCCTTCAAACCAAAAAGGCTGCCCCGGAGAACGGAGCAGCCCTTCTGGTTTATGATGAAAAGAAGAAAATGAAAGAGAATAGCTTATTATTTGGCGGCTTTTTCGCCCTCCGGGAAGATGATCTTATTCACAAAGAAGAAGATGACCATGGAGATGCCGCCGTTGAGCACGGTGGTGCCGATGTTGTAGATGAAGTCCGGTACCAGCAGACCGGCCACCGCCACCCAGATGCAGTTGATGGAGTTGACGATGCAGGTGATGATGCAGAAGGCCAGCACATACCAGCCGATCTGTTTTGCCAGATTGCCCTTGCTGCGGAACACAAAGTTGCGCTGGATGGGGAAGTTGATGCACTCGCCGATGACCATGGCGATCATGTAGGCGCAGAAGTAGGGCAGACCGCCGTGGGCGGCATCGTAGCCGAGGATGTTCCACTTGAAGGTCTCGCCGAACAGGGTGATGTCAATGCCCGGCCAGCCGAAGTCCACCACCGGCAGGCTTGCAAAGGCCTTGGGCAGAAATTGCAGCAGCAGGTACTTGAACACCGTGATGAGGTTGGACACGATGACGAACAGGCCGCCCTCGCGCACCCACTTGGCAGCGGCGGGGTGCTTTGCCGCGAAGTTATTCCAGAAATTCATAGCCTGCTTCCTTTCAGCTGTTTTTCAAGCGCTCTTCCATGCGGCTGTTCAGCACGAGGTTCTTCACGGCCTCAAAAATCACCCGCACAAGGCCGATGATCCAGAAGCCCTGCAGTTCCATCACGATGCCGTCCACCATGCCCATGCTGATAGCGCCGTTGGTCATTTTGGCCAGCGCCCGCAGAGGCATATTGTACTGGAACAGGATGTTCAGGTCGGGCTTGCCCTTTTTGATGCTGCGGCGCAGCAGGGTGCCCAGCACAGCAGCCGCCAGCCAGCCGATGGGGCTGCGTCCGTGTCCCATCTCGCCCAGCGTCATGTTGCGGTCGATGTGCACCTTGTTCTCCGGGATGGCATGCCCCAGCAGCGCCTCAAACTCCGCGTCCGGCACGTTCTGCACCTGTGCGGTGCGGTAATGCTCCAGATTTTTGCCCGCGTAGGGGTCGGGTGCGCCGGTGCCCGCCACCGTGACGGCGGCAGTCAAGCGGATATCGACGCTGGAAGCGCCCACCAGCAGCTGATAGCTGCCGCCCTCCACCTCCCAGCGGTCGGTCTTGACGTTCCAGTAGCGGAACGCCTTATCGTCCAGCGGGATGGTGACGGTCTTGCTCTCTCCGGCTTCCAGCTGCACCTTGGCAAAGCCCTTCAGCTCCTTGGCAGGGCGGAAAACTTTTGCATCCGGCTTTGCCACATACAGCTGCACCACCTCGGCACCTGCACAGCTGCCGGTGTTGGTGACAGTCAGGGTCACGCCGGTTTCGTCTGCTTTCAGGTCACTGTACGCAAAGCTGGTGTAGCTCAGGCCGTAGCCGAAGGGGAAGGCGGTGGGCACACCGGCGGTGTCGTAGTAGCGGTAGCCCACATACAGACCCTCGCGGTACTCCACAGTGGGGCCGTCGCCGCCGAAATGCTCCTTTGCGGGGGTGTCGGCGTAGCTGCGCGCCCAAGTCTCAGCCAGCTTACCGCAGGGGTTCTGCGCGCCGGTGAGCACCTCGACCAGTGCGCCCGCACCGGCCTGACCGCCCAAGCAGCCGTAGACCAGCGCCTTGCAGTCCTTGACCCAATCGCTTTCCAGCGAGGAGCCTGCACTCAGCAGCACCACCACGTTGGGGTTCGCTGCCGCCACAGCGGTCAGCAGTTCCAGCTGGTTTTCGGCCAACTTCATGTCGGCGCGGTCGATGCCCTCGCTCTCCTTGATCTCGTCCAGACCCATGCACAGCAGCACCACGTCGGCGTTCTTTGCCAGCAGCACCGCCTCGGCTTTCAGTGCCTCATCGGGCTTGCCCTGCCGGTCAAAGCCCTTGGCGTAGCCGACGCTGTTCAGGCCGCTCTCGGCAAGGCAATCCAAGAAGGAATCCACCTTGATGGAGTTGACGGCGCTGGAACCTGCACCCTGATAGCGGGGCGTCTGGGCAAAGTCGCCGATGACCGCCACCTTTTCCCCTTTTGCAAGGGGCAACAGGCTGTTTTCGTTCTTCAGCAGCACGATGCTCTGGGCAGCAGCCCGGCGTGCCAGTGCGTGGTGGGCGTCGGCATCGAACTTGCCGGGTGCGGCGTCCACCGCCGCCTTGGTGGTGAACACCAGTTCCAGCAGCTCCTCCAGCCGGGCGTCCACGTCCGCTTCGGTGATCTTGCCGGTCTGCACCGCCTTCATCAGCTCCCGGATGGCATCCCCGCCGGGGGCAGGCATTTCCAGCGTAGAGCCGTTCTTTACGCCAAGGGCGTGGTCGTTGCTGCCGCCCCAGTCGGTGACCACTGCGCCGTCAAAGCCCCAGTCCCTGCGCAGGATATCCATGAGCAGGTGGGCGTTCTCGTTGGCGTAGGTGCCGTTGACAAGGTTATAGGCGGACATGATGGTCTTGGGCTGCGCCTCCTTGACCACCATCTCGAAGCCGGTCAGGTAAATTTCCCGCAGGGTGCGCTCGTCCACGATGGAATCCGAGGCCATGCGGCGCAGCTCCTGACTGTTCACGGCAAAGTGCTTGGGGCAGGCGGCAATGCCGTTTTTCTGGATGCCGCGGACGTAGGCCGCCGCCATTTTACCGGCAAGGTAGGGGTCCTCCGAGAAATACTCGAAGTTGCGGCCGCACAGGGGGCTGCGCTTGATGTTCAGGCCGGGGCCCAGCAGCACCGACACGCCCTGTGCCGCTGCTTCTTCGCCCATGGCTGCGCCCATAGCCTCGCCCAGTGCCGGATCCCAGCTGTTGGCAACGGTGGCCGAGGTGGGGAAGCAGGTGGCGGGCACACTGGGGTTCAGGCCCAGATGGTCAGCTGCGCCCGCCTGCTTGCGCACGCCGTTGGGGCCGTCCGACAGGGTAATGGCCGGGATGCCCTTGCCCGGCAGCGCCCGGGTGGTGAACACCGTGCCGCCGCTCAGCAGGGCGCATTTTTGTTCCAGGCTCAGTTTTGCAATAATATCCTGATATTTCACGGGGAAATCTCCTTTCAGTAGAAACGGTATTGCCTTTGGAAACAGGACCACGCATAAGGAGAAGAAGCGTGATTCTGTTTCCAAAAGGGAACACGGCTGCGGGTCGTAACTGCCGTGCAGCCGTGTTCCGGGATTAGAAGAAAGACAGTTTTGATTACGGGTCAGTACTTATGCCTTACTCACATCCGCACCTGCATTGGTATTAGCCAGCGTTTTATTATACTTGCGGCGGCGAAGAATCACCACAACACCTGCCAGAACCAACACATAGACAATCACACTGCCTACCAGTGCAGGCGTGCGCCACATAGGCACAGGCGCATCTACATCTACACCGTAGCTATTCGCCAGCGTATACAGATACTGATGTGCAGCTTCGCGCATCTTCAGCTGACCGGTAGCAGTCTGGCTCAGGTTATCGAAGGTCTTAGTGCCCCAGCCAAACAGCAGATTGGTACCACCTGCCAAGACAGCTTTTTCAATATCCATAAAGCCATGCTCCTCGTTGTTATCCGTAATCACAGTGCCAATAAAGCCCCATTCATTACGCAGAACATTGGTCAGTAGTGCAGTACTTGCACCGGCCCAAGTAGTACCAATATTATTGTAGGAAGACATCACAGCCGTGCTGCCGCCTTCCTTCACAGCCTTTTCAAACGGCACGAAGTAAATTTCACGCATTGCCTGCTCATCGGCCCAGGTGCACAGGCCATAATGACGCCAGGTTTCACGCTCATTCAGTGCAAAATGCTTAATGTAGCAGTACATACCATTTTTCTCTGCCGCACCAACAGTAGCAGCGGACATGGAACCAGAAAGGAAGCCATCCTCAGAATAGTACTCAAAGTTACGGCCAGCAAATGCATTGCGGTGGGTATTAGCACCAGGTGCATACCAGCCGGAAATATTCCACGCCTTTCCTTCCTGCGAGATTGCATCGCCAAATTCAGAAGCCAGGTCTACATTCCAAGTAGCCGCCAGCAGAACTTCTGCCGGATAAGTAACCGTCTTATATGTGCAGGTACCCATAAAGGCATCGAACACATAACTCAGAGCGGCAGGTCCGTCCATTTCATAAGTCTGTCCCTTACCGATATTATCAACTGCTGCGCTTCCCCAGCCATCTGCGCCCAGCAGTTTGTACATATCATCAAGGGTCAGCTGATCCAGCAGCTTATCCCACTGTGCATCATCATAGGCAAGGCCTTCCATGTCTTTCAGAGTAAGGCCATTCTTTGCACCAAAGGTCGGCGCAGTGTCATCTGCATCCACATAGCTATCATCCACTACCAGCGCATTGTTGAAGGCTTCCAGCTGTTCAGCAGTTGCTTCCTTGCTGGTACCGGGAACGATCTGCCAAGTGTCACGGTTGAGGTAAGCCACATCACCAGCTGCATCATCAAACTGATTTGTTGCTACCACTTCGTCCGAAGAGCGCTTGCCGACATACTTGCAGTTTTCCACACCACTGCCAAACGCACTGTCCTGGAACACTTCATTCTCAGCAACCTTGCAGGTCATGGTCAGATTATCTTTCACCGTATGAGAATCCGTACGCAGAGAAATCTGATACTCGCCAGCTTCCAGCACGTAGGAACCGGTAGAAGTGTAGTACTTCTGTGCATCATAAGAAGCCATCTGCTCTACCGGCATAGAAATCGTAACCGTTTCCGTTTCGCCCGGCTGCAATTCCTTCGTTTTTGCAAAGCCGCCCAGTACTTCGCCAGCCTTCTGCAAGCCGCTGCCGCCTTCAGCTGCACTGTAATAGGGCGCACTGTAATACAGTTCCACAACATCTTTGCCAGCCACATTGCCAGTATTGGTAACTTTGACATTCCACTCCAGCGTATCCTGTGCGGTAACGGTAGTCGGAATCGTGTTTTCCAGTTCCCAGTCAAAGCTTGTGTAGCTCAAGCCATAGCCAAAGGGGAACTGCACTACATCATTGTAGGAAAGTCCCGTCAGATTTTCTCCTTCACGGGTAGTGTAATCGTAGCTTTCACGGGTTTCGTAATAACGATATCCCACATAAATGCCTTCCTGATACTCTACAAGGTAGGCAGGATGACTTTCGAAGTTTTTGAAGCAGTCCTTAGAGTTGGTATACTCAAAGGTATCAAAGTTGTAGTAAGAAGGGGTCGTTTCTACTGCATAAGGGTAGATATCCGGCAGACGGCCAGAGGGGTTGACTGCACCCGTCAGAATGTTGACAATTCCAATCGTGCCCACATCACCGGGATCATCGATCCAGAGGGCTGCATCAACGCCTTCATCATTCAGGAAACCCAGTTCCATAGCATTGCCTGAATTGATCAGAACGATAACATTATCAAATGTCGCTTCTGCCTGTTCCAGCAAAGACTGTTCCGCGCTGTTCAGTTCCAGATAATGCTTGCTCTGATCCGGTGCATACGAGGTATTTTCAGCCATCGAAGTGGGCAAGTCATTGCCTTCACCGCCCTTGCGGGAGAACACGACCACAGCAGTATCCGAAAAATCCTTCATTGCTTCAAATGAGCAGTCTCCAGTATACTGGTACTCCACACCCATGTTCTTAGCCAATTCCTCGGTTGCAGGCAGTTCCGGGATGGAAAAATCAACAGAGAATGTATTTCCGCCTTCGTTGTTTTTGGGGCTGTAGAGATTGACCAGATTTTGATTCACTTCAAAACCTGCATCCGTAAAGGCTTTTACAAAATCTGTCCGGTTTGCAGTGTAGCTGCTGCCACCGGAACCCGTACCGCCATAAACCGGATTTGCGGAAGCATAGCCCAGAAGATTGATTTTTCGGTTTGTTCCTGCCAACGGCAGAGCGCCGTCATTTTTCAGAAGGACCGCGCCTTCCTCCTCGATTTTCTGAGCCACTGACAAACCATTTGCATAAGATGTTTTTTGCAATTCCGGGTCTCCATTCTGGCCAGGGAATGCCTTGTCCAGAGAACTGGGAAACACACCAAACATTGCTACATCTGCCACTATTCCAACTGCCAGTAAGAGTGCTGTAACAGCTGTCAGCAACTTTGTGGGCTTTTTGTTGTTCGGATCGCGCTTCATTGTGTTGTCTCCTCCATATTCTTTTATATTTTTTGGGCCGTACCCAACTGTGACCCATTATAACGGATATTTGCGCATCGTTATCATCTTTTGCACAATCTGTCGTTTTGGATACACAGTTTGCAAAAGTTACAATAAATTTTCAATTTTTATTGTGCTAATACACAAATATTGCAACATTGTATTTGTGCACCCTGCCAGACAACAAAAAAACGGCAGGGGATACCTGCCGTAAAAATTATTTGTTTTTGGGCAGCGGAAATAAGATCCGCAGGGTGCACCAGTTGTTTTCCCAGTGCAGCGTCATGCTGCCGCCGTGCTGCCCGACGGTGGTGCGGACACTTTTCAGGTCCGACCCCTGCTTCGGCAGACCGTCCGCATCCAGTGCGGGGGCGGCTTCTGTATAATGCTCGAACCGCAGCATGGCAAAACCGCCCTGACTGTACACCGCCACCTTGATGAGCCGCTTTTCGGGGTCCGGTTCGGCGCGCACGGCGGCAATGGCGTTGTCCAGCGCCACGCCCACGATGGTGCACAGCTCCCGGATGGTGAGAAAGCCCAGCATCCTGCCGTCCGCTACACTGGTGATGGTAATGTTCTCCTGCTGGCATTCCATGGTCTTGGCGGTGAGCAGGGTATCCAGCACCGGGTTGCCGGTCTTGTTCTCGGCCTCGTACTGGCGGATGTTCTGCTCCATGGCAGCAATGGCGGCGTTCTGCTTGGTCTGATCCTGCTCCTCCCGGATGCGGGCAAGCTGGACTTTCAGTTCATGGTACCGCCGGTTGATGAGGTTGATGCCCTCCTTGCTGCGCTTGTACTGCTCGTACTGGCGGTGCAGCACCTCGTCCATGGCGGCAAGCTCGCTGTGCAAAGCGTTCTCCTGCAGCTGCTCGTGCTGCACAGATAAGATCAGCACGCCGGAAAAATCCACCAGTGTGCGGATGGAAAAAATGCTCATGTTGATCTCGCTGCCGGGCAGAAAGCCCAGATTGCTCACCGCAAAGGCAGTCAGCGCCAACATGACCGCCGTCAGGGCGGCGCTGCCGCCGATCTGTAAGTGCCCGGCGGGCTGGGGACGGCGGTGCTGCAGATAGCACATAATGCCGAACAGCGTCCCATACACCAGCGCCAGCAGCAGCAAAGACAGCGGCTCCCATGGGCCGCGGGCGGGCCAGAGGGCGCAGTGCAGCTGCCACTCCACGCTGGCGGCAAGCTCTGCCAGAATAAACGCCCGGGCGCAGTGATACCCGGCTTCCAGCAGGGTGATGCTCCACACACACCATAAATATAAGTAGGAAAGCCCGATGGCCGTTACCATGCAGGGGATCCAGAGCCCGCCGGGCACGTTGCCCGTCAGCCCCAGAAAGGCCGACAGCACCGCCGCCCACAGCAGGGTGATGCCCCCGGTGACCGCCCTAGAAAAGCGGGGCGCAAGCGCCGGGGTGAACAGCAGCACCGCCAGACACTCGGCAAGGGCGGTGTACAGCCGGGGGATATCCGGCAGCGCGGTCATGAGCCCTCACCTCCGATGTAGTCGGTCAGTGCGGCAAGAAAAGCCTTACGCTTGGGGCGGCTGACCTGCAGCTCGCAGGGGCCCACCTGCACGGTGCTCTGCCGCAGCTCCCGCACCTGTGCCAGATTGACAAGGTAGCCGCTGTTGCAGCGGGCAAAGGGGCAGTCTGCCAGCTTTTCCTCAAAGGCCTTGAGGGCGCCGGGGGCGGAAAAATCGCCCTCGTCGGTGTAAAAGTGCACCCGGTGACCCTCGCTTTCCAGATAATAGATGCTTGCGGTGTCCAGCCGGCGCAGCCCGCCCTCCACCGGCACGGTCAGGTAGTGCTTTGCCCGCTTTTCCAGCCGGGCAACCGCCTTGAGCAGCTGCTGCGAAAAGGCAAAGTAGGGCACCGGCTTCAGCACATAGTCCAGCGCTCCCACCGAGTAGCCCCGGATGGCGTACTGCGCCATATTGGTGATGAAGATCAGGATCACCTCGGCATCCATCTGCCGGATGCGCTCTGCCGTGGTCATGCCATCCAGATGCTTCATCTCCACATCCAGAAAAATAATATCGTAGACCGCGCGGTAATCCTCCAGAATATCCACGCCGTCCGCAAAGACCGTCACTTCAAACTCTGTCCCGTACTGCCGGGTATACCGCCGGACATACTCCTGCAATACCCCCTGTACCTCCGCGTCGTCCTCTACGATCGCCACCCGGATCATGACCACACCTCCCTTACCACACCTTTGTGGAACTGTTACGGCTCTATTATAGCGCAATCCCGCCGGGTTTGCCAAGGGGGCACTCCGCAACAAAGGGCAGGGCGGCCCACAGGCCGCCCTGCCCTTTGTATTGAGTTCCCTTACGCTCACGCCCAGTTCTTCCGGCCGTAGCGGGTGGTCAGCTGGCAGATCTCTTTCTGGAGTTTCTTGGTCAGCTGGGTCTTTTTCAGCCGCCAGCGCCAGTTCTGGCCTACGGTGGAGGGCTTATTGATGCGGGCGGCGTTATCCAGCCCCAGCCAGTCCTGCATGGGGATGGTCAGCATGTGATGCAGACCAAAGGGCAGCAGCAGACGCTCCAGCGTACCATAGATGAACGGAGCCAGAATGGGAGAGGTCTCGGAAGAGTTGGCGATCCAGATGCCGAAGTTATTGATGCCAGTCTGCACCACAGGCCAGAACAGCGACAGCACGATGGAAATGACCACCGAGTAGACAGCGTAAAAAACGCTGCATCCTCCGGGGGTATTTTTATGCCCAAAAGGCCCAAAAGAATGCCCGCCCACCTGTGGAAAACCACGGTGAGCGGGCATTTTGCGTTTTATTGTTCGTTCCGCTGTAAAAGCGTTCAGAGGGCGGCGGTCTGGGGTACCAGCCGGAAGAGCATTACGGGCAGCGCGCTGTTTGCAAAATCCAGCGTATAGATGAGCTTTCCGCGCTCTGTTTCAAACGGCATCTCCGTCTGTGTGCCGTCCGGGGCAATGCGCACAAGCTTTTTGCCTTCCAGCAGTCCGGCGGGCAGCGCAAGCCTTACCCGACCGGTGGGCTGCGTCAGGCTGCCTGCGGTTTCAAATGCCACACTCAGGTATTCCCCGTTCGTCCGTGCGGTCACATCCTCCGCAGAAAGGCTGCCGCTGATAGTCCACGCCGTTGCGGCTTCGATCTTTTCCAGCTGCGCGGCGTTTTCTGCCTGCCCGCACACGGGGCAGAAGGTCAGGGTCTCGCCTTCCGCAGTGCGGAAGGTAAACTTCCGGCAATCGGTGCTGCCGATGTGCGCGCAGCCCTGCCGCAGACAACCGGCGCTCTGAGAGCCGGTTCCATTCGGGGACCATGCACCGAACTGGTGTCCCAGCTTATCGGTCGGGTCTGCGGTGTAGCTGTCTTTGCAGCGGGAGCAGGTAAAAACAGTATAGCCGTCTGTTTCACAGGTAGGCTCTACGGTAACAGCCTGATAGTCATGGTTCAGCGCGGACAGCTCCGCATAGGTGGTATAATCGCAGCGGGAACAGGTTTCGTAAGCGTTCCAGCCCTTTTCCGTGCAGGTGGGGGCTTTTGCTTCGTGGTGCACTAAATCATGGTTCAGCGCGGGGATTTCTTGATAAGTGGTATAGTTGCAGCGGGAGCAGGTTTCGTAGGCGTTCCAGCCCTTTTCCGTGCAGGTGGCGGCTTGCGCGTCATGACGCACCAAATTATGGTTCAGTGCGGGGATTTCTTGATAAGTGGTATAGTTGCAGCCCAAGCGGGAACAGGTTTCGTAGGCGTCCCAGCCCTTTTCCGTGCAGGTGGCGGCTTTTGCTGCGTGCTGCTTCAAATCATGCTGTGCGGGCAGTTCTTTGCGGGTGGTATAGTTGCAGTTTTTGCAGGTTTCGTAAGCGTCCCAGCCAGCTTCGGTGCAGGTGGGGGCTTGCGCTGCGTGCTGCTCCAGATCATGCTGTGCAGGCAGCTCCACATAGGTGGTATAGTCACAGCGGGAGCAGGTTTCGTAAGCGTTCCAGCCCTTTTCCGTGCAGGTGGGGGCTTGCGCTGCGTGCTGCTCCAAATCATGATTCAGTGCGGGCAGCAACGGAGTGGCAAAATAGTCGCAGCGAGAGCAGGTTTCGTACGCCCAGCCCATTTGCGTACAAGTGGGGGCTTTTATCACGCGCTGCCTCAGATCATGTTTCAGCGCGGGCCGCTCCACATAGGTGGTATAGTCACAACGAGAGCAGGTTTCGTAAGCATCACAGCCGGGTTCCGTACAAGTGGGGTCTTTTGCTTTGTAGTACACAAAATCATGTTTCAGCGCGGGCAGCTCTTTGCGGGTGGTATAGTTGCAGCCGAAGCGGGAGCAGGTTTCGTAAGCATTCCAGCCGATTTCCGTGCAGGTGGGGGCTTTTGCTGCGTGCTGCACCAAATCATGGTTCAGTGCGGGCTGCTCCACATAGGTGGTATAGTCACAGCGGGAGCAGGTTTCGTAAGCGTTCCAGCCCTTTTCCGTACAGGTAGGGGCTTTTGCTGCGTGCTGCTCCAAATCATGCTGTGCGGGCAGCTCTTTGCGGGTGGTATAGCCGCAGCGGGAGCAGGTGTCGTAAGCATCCCAGCCGATTTCCGTACAGGTGGGGGCTTTTGCTGCGTGCTGCTCCAGAGCATGGTTGTTTGAGTCTTTTTCGCCGTATTCTGCACCACACGTCACACAGACCGCTTTGGCGCTGCAGGTTGCTGTGCCACCGGTACAGCTTGCGGTACCATTTAAGCCGCAGCGCAAGCAAATGATGCGGTGCGTGCCGTTGCCAAGGGAGGCGTTCGCCGGAGTTTTCCATTTGTGACCGAGAATGCCGTATTCCGCGCCGCATTTTTCACAGGTTTTGCCTGTGGTGCAGGTGGGCGTTTCGGTGCCGCCGGTATGGTCCGAAAGATTTCCATAAATAATGCTGTTCTTCCTGCCGCAGACTGAGCATTTTATATGGATCCTATGCTTGGTTGAATCAAATTTTATATATTCGAGGATCTCATAGTTTCTTTGTTGCGTACAGACGAAGCAGTACGTATAGATAGAATCTGCCGCTTTAACGTTTAACACGATCCCCGGTATCAGGCACACCATTGCCAGCACCGTCAAACACCGGATCAGCCATTTTTTCATGTTGCTCCCTCCTTGTCATCAAACCTTGTTATCCTTTCAGATCAAACTGCACGGACAGCGATGCAAGCACGGCATCTACCACCTTCCGCGCCTGGGCAAGCATATCGATCTCCGCCACAAAAGCGATGACCTGCTCGCGCTCCTGCGCGGGGACCTGCAGCGCACTCAGGCTCATGCTCAGGAACCGCCGTATTTTGCGCTCCAGCGTAAAGTAGGGGTCGCACCGCCGTGCCATGTAGCCGCGCATCATGCCAGCCGTGCCCAGCTCCATCTCGTAGAAATCGCACTCGGCGCACCCGGGCAGATACGCGCTGAACGCCGCCTGCAGCTCGGCCGTGGTGCTGCGGTGGATGATCTCCGCCGTGGCGGGGAAGGTGTACGCTTCCACATAGATATCCCGCAGGTTCTCGCTCAGCTCGGTCAGCGCCAGCTGCAAAGCCGTCTCCACCGCGTAGAGGTACACCGGCGAGGGGGCGTTTGCCGCCAGCGGCCTTACCGCGCCGAACTGCCTGCTGAACATCATGCCGATCAGCTCGGTCAGCACACCGTCCTTGGTGCGGAAAATATTCTGGAACGACCCGGCGGAAACATCTGCTTCCTTTAAAATTTCTGCAACCTTGGTGTTCGTGTAGCCTTTTTCCAGAAAAAGCCGGACACAGGCGGTCAATATCCGCCGTTTTGCTTCTTTGCTGTCGTATCTGCGCGCCATTGGAAATCATCCTTTTCTATGATTGGTTTCTGACCCAATTATATATTGATTTGAGAATTGCGTCAAGTAAACTTTTAAGGGCGTATTTTGGGCAGTTTGACGAGGGAGAGCTTTCTGCGGGTGCGCATCCGGGCAAAACAAAGCGCAATGGACATTGCTGTTATCCGCTGCCGCAGCCAGACAGTTCGCGGCAGCAAAAAAGAGGCCACCGATCGGGGTGACCTCTTTTCAGCATATTTTCAGCGTAAATCCCGCAGCAGGCGAACCCACCATCTCCATGACGGCTCTTTTGGAGTTGCTCTTTGCGTAAGATAGCAAGATAAATCTTATTTCTGACAGAAAGAGCCGAACCCGTGCAACGAGTCCGGCCCTTTCCGTGCTTTGGTTGGATCTTAAGCAAAGTTATGGTAAATGAAGAAGTTGGCTTTGGGAGTTTACAGCAGGCTCAGTGCTTCCTCGTCTGCCACAAGGATGCAGTCCGGATGCAGCTGCAGGATGCTGCCGGGGCAGGCAGGGGTCACAGGGCCGGTCACGGCGTCCTTGACGGCCTGTGCCTTGGCTTTACCGTTGGCTACCACCAGCACCTTGCGTGCCTGCATGATGGTCTTGATGCCCATGGTGTATGCCTGTTTGGGGACAAGGGCCTCGTTGCCGTCAAAGAAGCGCTTGTTGGCTTCGATGGTAGTGGGTGCAAGGTCGATGCAGTGGGTCTCCAGCTCAAAGGCTTCGCCCGGCTCATTGAAGCCGATATGACCATTGGGGCCGATGCCCAGCAGCTGCAGGTCGATGCCGCCCAGCTTGTGGATGATACCGTTGTAACGGGCACACTCGGCGGCAGTGTCCAGATTGGTGCCGTCCGGCAGGTTGGTCTTGGCCGGGTCGATATTCACCTTGCTGAACAGGTTCTCGTTCATGAAATACCAGTAGCTCTGGGGGTGCTCCTTGGGCAGGCCGCGGTACTCGTCCAGATTGACAGTAGTGACCTCGGAGAAATCCAAATCGCCTTTGTTGTACCAGTCCACCAGTTGGGCATAAGTGCCCACCGGGGTGCCGCCGGTGGCAAGACCCAGTACACAGTCCGGCTTCATGATGACCTGTGCGGAGATGATGTTGGCCGCTTTGCGGGACATATCCTGATAATCTTTTGCGCGGATGATCTTCATAATAATACTCCTTTTATAGTACCGTTACGCCTGCGTTCCGGCAGGCCTGTAAAAATTCTACGGGCAGCTTTCCGTCCGAGATCACAATATCAATATCGGACAGCTCGCAGATGTGGAACGTGCTTTTCAGTCCGATCTTGGAGGAATCCAGCAGCACGGCTTTCTGCTCACAGCGGCGGAGCACGGTCTGCTTGAGCCGTGCTTCATCCTCCACGCCGCAGGTAAAACCGGTTTCCGGGCTGTAACTGGTCACGCCCAGCAGCAGCAGATCAAAGTTGATGCCCTCCATCGTCTGGATGCTCTGTGCACCGCAGACGCTCATGCTGAACCGGTTCAGGCTGCCGCCCGGCAGGGACACATGGGGCTTTTCCAGCTTTGCCAGCTCCATGGCGCAGCTCAGGCCGCTGGTGTAGATGAGCATGGGCTGATCCGGGATGCACCGGGCCACTGCTGTGGCGGTGCTGCCGGAATCCAGAAACAGGGTGGTGTTGGGGCGCAGCAGCGCAGTGGCTTTTTCGGCAATGATCTGCTTTGCTTCGGCATTGCGGGCGGAACGGCGGCTCAGCAGGTCGTCTGTACCTACCACCTGCTCCACCGACTTGACACCGCCATGCACCCGCACCACACGGCGGGCTTCATCCAGTGCTTTCAGGTCGGTGCGCAGGGTCATTTCCGAAACGGAAGGGAAAGCTTCCTTGAGCTGGGCAAAGCTAATGCTGCCTTTGCGGTTCACCAGCTCCACGATTTGATTGCGGCGTTGTTCCATGGGGGATTCCTCCTGTCTGCGTTTGTCCTGTCCCATGGCACGTTCCGCTTAGTCCTCCGGGTTGAAGTTTGCCAGCAGATATTCCTCTGCTTCCGGGCACCACAGGCCGTTGTGGGCATCCACGATGTCAGCCAGTGCGGTATAGCGGAGGTCGTTGTCCTGTTCGCCCTTGGCACGCAGATCGGTCAGGGCGATGAGGGGCATGGTCAGGTGGGTGTAGATCAGCTTTTTGCCGCCGGGGATCTTGGGCAGGTTGAGGGTGGTCTCGGCAGCGGCGTTCAGACCGCCGATGTGGGTGACCATCACAGCCGGATCGATGCGCTTAGCGGCGGTCAGTTCCAGCGACTCGATCATGTCGGCGGTATTACCGCCGGTGGTGCCCATGACATGGGTAGAATTGTAGTGCACATCGTAGAAGTTCATCTTGGCGCTGAACTGCTTGTCGGTGGGGCCTGCAAAGAAGTTCAGGCAGCCGTCACGACCCAGCACAGCACTGGACAGCTCCACCACCGGCGCGATGGGGGCGTAGCAGAACACATCATCAAAGCCGGTACCGCCGGTCAGCTCCCGCAGCTCGGCAGCGGGGTCTGCCATGTTGGCGGTGTTGACGAAGTACAGGTCGATGCCGTCCTTCTCCTTGACCTCCTTCGGGGGGAAGAGGGACTCCGCACGGGCCAGACGATCCTCGTTGATATCGGTGACCACCACCATGCCGGGGCGCACATCACGGTGCAGTGCGTAGGTCAGAGCACCCAGACCCATGGGGCCTGCACCGGCCAGAATCGCCAGCTTGCCACCCTTCTTGATGCCCATATCGTGATGGTACACCCCCATCTTGGTGTGGTAGGCGGCGTTGAAAGCACCGATGGAGCAGCTCATAGGCTCGGCCAGAGAAGCCTCGTAGTAAGCACGGCCCTTGTACTCCAGCAGGCAGCCCAGTTCCATGACCTCGGCAGGGATGATGCAGTAGGTGGCGTCGCCGCCGAAGAACTCGTAGGAGTAGCCGGGGCTCCACATGGTGCCCTTGTAGTTCAGGGCGGGCTGCAGGGTGAACTTCATGCCGGGCTTGAACTTGTCCTGATGCGCCTTGCCCACCTTGACGATATCACCGGCGAACTCGTGACCCATGATGGCGGGGTGCTCGGCTACATCCGGATGCACACGCTTGTGAGCAGTGCCGAGGATGGCGCACTTGTAAGTAGACATGCAGATGCTATCGGAAACGACCTTGACCAAGATCTCATCGTCCTTGATCTCCGGCAGTTCAAAAGTATCCAGACGCAGATCGTTGGCGGCGTGCAGACGAACAGCTTTGACTTTCATAATGAAACTCTCCTTTTATTATAACAGTTACCGTTGTGTTTTCAAGAAGTTTTACAGATGCTGGAAGGTGACCAGCGGCAGCAGTTCTTCGATCTGGCTGCGCTCTGCGGCCTGTGTGCCGCTGCACATCACATTGGCGGCTCCTGTGGCGATGGACAAGCGAACGGTGTTTTCTTCGCTAAGCCCTTCCGCTTCGGCGTAGGCGAGAGCGGCGACCACGCTGTCGCCGGCACCCACCGTGCTGCCAACTTTGACCTTCAGTGCCGGAGCGTAGATCACGCTGTCCTTGCGGAGATACAGCGCACCCCGACCGCCCATGGACACCACCACATGTTCGATGCCCCTGCGGATGAGCGCCTGACCGGCATCGGCCAGTTCATCCAGCGTTTTCAGCTCCCGGCCCATCATGCGGGAAAGCTCGTCGTTGTTGGGTTTGACCAGATAGGGAGCAGCCTTCAGCCCCTCTGCCAGCAGCTCGCCGTCTGCATCCAGAAAGACCTTTGCCCCTGCCTTTTTGCAGGATTCCACCCATGTGTAGTAGGTGTCCTTGGGGGCACCCTTCGGCAGGCTGCCTGCCAGCACCACGATATCCCCCCGTTTCAGTTCCTTCAGCAGGTCGTACAGCAGGGCGGTCAGCTCCGGGGCATCTACCTCGATGCCCGGCTCGTTGATGTCGGTGTTGGTGTGGTTTTCCGGGTCGATGACCTTCAGGTTCGTGCGGGTCTCGCCGGGCACGAAACGGAAGTTGTGGGCAAGCCCTTCACCGTCCAATGCGTCCTGAATGGCTTTGCCGCTGTTACCGGCCAGAATGCCGATGGCCTTGCTGGTCCCACCCAGCTTTGCGATCACCTTGCTGACGTTGATGCCCTTGCCACCGGGATCGGTACGCATCTTAGTGATCCGGTTTACGGTGTCCAGCGCAAGGTTCGGGATCTCAACGGTCTTGTCCAGCGCCGGATTCAATGTTACGGTGTAGATCATGGGAACAACAGCCTCCTTCACGATTGTTGTTATGAAACTCGAAACTGTTGAAACGAAAGCTCTGGCATTATAATACCAACAGTTCTCGCCCCTGTCAAGCTGTTGTTTCAACAAATTGCACTGCGTGTTTTTGGTGCTTTTCGCCAACTTTCTGGGATACATGATTTTTGATTCAAAAGTTCTCTAATAGGTATCTTGTTACAACAACAAAAAACTCCCGGCTCTGCCCAAAAAGGCAAAAGCCGGGAGTTCGTTTTCAGTTCATTTTGTGTGCGGCGGTTTGCAGTCCGCAAAAAAGCCACGGTCAAAGCCCTGTTCCAGCAGGTCTGCAGCTTCCTGCTGCTGGCCGGTGCGCAGTGCCTCCATCAGCCGGGACGTTTCGATCAGCTGCCCGCTGACATTCTGCATGACCTCCACCGGGACGCCGTTCCCGTCGTCCGGAGCCAGCAGCACCAGTGCCCCCAGCACGATGCGCCCCGGCTCATAGACCGGCGGCTGTGCCTGCAGATAGCCCAAGCGGCAGTCCTTTACCGCACTTGTCCTGCAATGGAGCAGCAGGGCATACAGGGGTTTGATGTAGGTATCGCCCAGCGTTTCACGGCGGCGAAGCTGCTGCTCCACCAGCCGGGCGTCCGCTTCCTGCGGGCAGAACAGCTGCGCCGCTGCATGGATGAGGGCAGCGCGGCTGCCGGGAGCCTTGACGGGCTGGATGGTCAGATGTTCCAGCAGCCCGGTCATGGACCGGGTCAAGCGTGCATAATACTGCAGCTTGGAGCCTGCACAGGCTGTATCCTGCACGGGCTGCACCGCCGGTTCCGGTTCTGCGCGGTTCTGGCTGTACCGCGTAATAGCGTCCTTCAGCACGGCACGGTCTGGTTCCAGCAGGGAAGGGCTGATGCACACCGCCGGGTAATCCAGTTCCAGCGGCACGGTGGAGATAATGAAGTCGATTTTTCTCCGACGCAGGTCGGCAGTGTTCAGCTCCCGCACCGAGCAGCACCCCTCTACCTGCAAAGAGGGAAACTCGTTTCCCAGCCGGGAAGCCAGAAAGCGGCTGGAACCCATGCCCAGCGGACAGGCCACTACCACCCGCAGCCGCAGCCGGAACATGGCATTCTGTTCCAGCACTGCGCCAAAGTGCATGGCAAGGTAGGCCGCTTCGTCGTCCGAGATGGCGGGCAGAACGAATTGCTGCTGCACCGCATCACAGGCGGCGCGGGTGGCTTTCCACAGGCCGGGGTAGTCGGTGCGGATGGTGTCCAGCTGGGGGTTTTCGGTACGAATGTTCTGCTCCACCCGCAGCAGCATGGGGCGCAGGTGGCAGTACAGGTCATCCCGCAGGGAGGTGTAACCGGAAAGGTCTGTGTGCAGCGCCTTTTCCATTTCCCGGATAAGGGCGGCTTCCAGATTCCGCAACTCCATCTCCTGTGCGCTGCCCCAAGGGTCCTCTGCGCCCAGATAGGCGGAGAGATACAGTTCCAGATACTGCGCTTCCTCAGACGGCAGGGTCAGCCCGAAGGCGCGGTTCAGCGCCGCCACCAGCCGGGCAGCATGATTGCCCGCCGGGCGCAGCCCTCTGGGGGCGCTGCCCTTGTCGCCGCCCTGCCGCAGCTGCTGAATGGTCAGGGTGCAATGGATCGCCAGCGCCAGAAAGCCTGCATCCGGCAGATGGAGCTGCTCTTCCTGTTCAAACTGCTGCAAAGCCGCCCAGACCTTTTCGGCCGTTTTTGTATCCAGCAGGGTCGAGAAGATCTCGTTTTCCGGCATCCGTCCGCAGAGCACCTCTGCCAGTTCCTTTTCCGGCATACTGCTGCGCAGCAGGGCAGACACCACCCTCCGGTAGGAAGAAGCATCCCCCTGCAGCCAGACCCCCACGCCGGGGCGGCGGAACATCTCCACCCGGTAGGGGTGTAGCTTGGTCTCAAGTTCATCCAAGTCTGCAGACAGCGTGCTTTCCGAAACGCCAAGCGCCCGTGCCAGTACCGCTGTTTTGCAGGGCTCCTGCTCGCTGAGCAGCCTTGTCAAAAGCTGCTGCCGCCGCTCTGCGCGGGAAAGTTCTTTCCTGTCGCCGCTGTTCAGCTGGGTGCGCAGTGCGTCTCGCCGCTCCGGCGCTTCATCCAGCAGCAGACCCTTGCCGGGATTCCGCACAAAATGCGCCCCGGCAGCCTGCATCCACTGCTCCACAGCGGGCAGCTCCCGCAGCACGGTGCGGCGGCTGACCCCGATGCTTTCAGCCAGCGCCGCCGCCGTCACCCAGCCCTGCGGAAGGCTGAGCAGCTGCTCGATCAGCTTCCGTGCATTTGCCGACAGTTCCTTACGATACACCGCACCCATGTTGCTTCTCTCCTTTTTCCAAAAGTCACCCATTGCTTCTATTGTAACATAGTGCCACCCCGTCTGCCAGCCCCCAACGCAGAAAAGAAGTTGTGTGTTTTTTGTCACCATTGCCCGGTGACAAAAGCTTCCTTGTTCCCGTCTTGTATCCCGGCGCATCAGCAAATATGCACAAATCACCCGCGCATCCATTGGAAATGTTGCCGTATCAGCCCACTGGTGTCACCATCCTCCGGTGACAACCCCACCGCTTGTCACCATTGAAATCCGGCGCAGTATCGGCTAGAATAGTGCCAGAACGAAACGAAAGCTCCTCCGAACAACCGTCCGCAGGCCGCAGCTCCCATGCCACAGGAGCTGCACCGCCTGCCTTTCAAGTGAAAAAGGAGAGCTACAAATGAAAAACGCTGTTTCCCGCTTTGGCAAGTTCCTCAGCGGCATGGTCATGCCGAATATCGGCGCATTCATCGCGTGGGGCTTCCTCACTGCTCTGTTCATTGAAGCGGGCTGGTTCCCCAACGAAAAGCTGGCCAGCATGGTCTCCCCGATGCTGACCTACCTGCTGCCCATCCTCATTGCAGGGCAGGGCGGCAAGATGATTGCAGGCGACCGCGGCCGTGTCATCGCCGCCATCGCCGTGGTGGGCTGCATCTGCGGCTCGGACTACACCATGCTGATGGGCGCCATGGTCATGGGCCCTCTGGCCGGCTGGGTCATCAAGCAATTCGATAAGAAGGTGGAAGGCCATATCCCCGCCGGTTTCGAGATGCTGATCAACAACTTCTCCATCGGCATTCTGGGTATGCTGCTGGCCATCCTCGGCTACTACGTCATCGGCCCGTTCATGACCGCCATCCTCACTGTGCTGACCGCCGGTGTGGACTTCCTTGTGGCACACAGCCTGCTGCCGCTGGTGTCCATCTTTATTGAGCCTGCAAAGGTATTGTTCCTGAACAACGCTATCAACCACGGCATCTTCAGCCCCATCGGTGCAAGTCAGGCTGCTGAGACCGGTCGTTCCATCATGTATATGCTGGAAGCCAACCCCGGTCCCGGTCTTGGTGTCCTGCTGGCCTACTGCTTCTTCTGCAAGGACGACACCACCCGCCAGTCCGCTCCCGGTGCTGTGATCATCCACCTGCTGGGCGGCATCCACGAGATCTACTTCCCCTACATCCTGATGAACCCCGTGATCATCATCGCCCCCATCGTGGGCAACTTCTGCGCCATCCTGTTCTACTCTATGACCGGTGCAGGTCTGTCCGGTCCTGCTTCTCCCGGTTCCATCATCGCCTACATGGCAATGGCTCCCCGGGATTCCATTCTCACCGTTCTGCTGGGCGTTGTCATCGCCGGTGCAGTCTCCTTTATCCTGTCCTCGGTCATTCTGAAAGCGACCTCCGGTCACACCAAGAGCCTGACCGATGCCCAGAATGAAATGAAGGAGATGAAGGCACAGGCTAAGGGCGAGATTCCTGAGCCTACTGCCGTAAATGTCGGTCAGATCCGCAAGATCGTCTTTGCCTGCGATGCCGGTATGGGTTCCAGCGCCATGGGTGCTACCAAGTTCCACAACCGCATTAAGGCGGAGCGCCCCGACTTGACCGTGACCAACTCCAGCGTGGATACCATCCCCGCCGACGCGGACGTGGTGGTCTGCCAGCGCGTTCTGGCTGACCGTGCCGCCAAGTGCGCCCCGCAGGCACAGCTTGTTACATTGGATAACTTCCTTGCAGATCCGCATCTGGACGCATTGTACAATGCACTGACCTCCACTACCCCGGCACTGGATGCCAAGGCCGAAGCTGCCGCCAATGAGGAGATCGTATCCGACCTGCGCAATGCAGCCGTAGCCCCTCTGGCGGCTGCCGTGACCGAGGCTTCCAAAGCCAACGGTTCCGTGATGAAGATCCAGGCGGAGGACATCCAGCTGGGTCTGCCCTCCGTCACCAAGGAGGAGGCCATCCGTGCCGCCGGTGCGCTGCTGGCAAAGCGCGGCTATGTGGATGACAGTTACGCCGATGCCATGGTGGAGCGCGAAAAGCTGGTGAGCACCTACATGGGCATGGGCGTAGCCATTCCCCACGGCACCAGCCAGAAGAAGGGCACCGTTAAAAAGTCCGGCGTTGTCCTGCTGCAATATCCGCAGGGCGTGGACTTCGGCGATGAAAAAGCCTACCTCGTGTTCGGCATTGCCGGTGTCGGCAACGACCATCTCGACCTGCTGGGCAATGTCTGCGAGATTTTGGAAGACGAGGATGCGCTGGAACAGCTCAAGACCACTTCCGATATGAACTATGTGCTGGAGCACTTACAATAACGATTCCAAAAAGGAGAGATTTTTTATGAAGAGCATCGATATCACCATTCAGGACAAAGAAGGTCTGCACGCCCGTCCCGCCGGTATCCTGAGCAAAGCTGCCAAAGGCTTTGAGAGCAAAGTCACTATGACTAAGAACGGCAAAGTCGCCGACATGAAGAAGATCTTTGCCGTAATGGGTCTGGCCGTGAAGTGCGGCGAGACCGTGACCATCGCCGCCGATGGCCCGGACGAGGATGCCGCCATCGAAGAATTGACCAAGCTGTGCAAGGACGCATGACTTCTCCCTCCGTCTATGACCGTTCTGCATAAATACTGCTGACGCAAAACCGCTCCGGGCAGAACGCTCGGAGCGGTTTTACTGTCAGTATGCGTTTTTCATCACCGTGTTTTCCAGAAAGCTGAAAAACACATCGTATTCATTTGGGGTCAGCATTTTGGGAGAACGCATGATCACAAGATCATGCCCGTGGTTCCCCACATGATAGGGTGGATGAGTGTGAGAATAGGGATTTTCCAAAACCCTCTTGACGAATTTCACATACAGTGGTATTTTTCCTGTAAATCCCACCGTCTTTGTGGATTGGTTTGAAACCACCCACAAAATGTGGTCGTGTTCATTTTGAACACAGGCACAGAAAGTGGTTGGTTATCACCGTGAGACCCACCACTTCCGTGAGGAAAAGTCCACGAAAGAACTTACCTTCCCGCAACACACCCGATTCATTTTGCCGCTTACTTCACCCGACAAAATCCATCGCTGCGCTGCGTGGGCGGTATTTTTCTTTTATGGTCACTTGTCGGGGCGGAGGCCCCTCCATCTTGCTAACGCAAGACCGTTCGGTCGCTCAAAAGCCCCACTGGGGCTTTCATTGCTGCGCAACCGCGGCATTTTGCTTTCCAAAGAACACAAAAAATCCGAACCCTTCTCCTATCGAGAAAAGGTTCGGATTTTCATTATTTGGTGCGATGGAAGGGACTCGAACCCCCGGCCTACTGATTCGTAGCGCACGCCGGGCGATTCCCTCAATTTTTGGAAGTTACGTTTTAACGTCAATTCTTTGCGAAGCATCGCAGGTTTTGAGCTTCGAGTTTCTGCACCCTTTGTCTGATTTTGCAACGATTTGCACCCTTTGCACGTTTTGAAACCGTGCAAAAACCGTGCAGAAACCGTGCACTTACTCCCGGACAAACTAAAAACCACTTCATCCGACAACGACTTGACGGCATTGGTTCGCGTGACTGCACCCCAAAAATCAAGTCTTGGAGGATACGACTATGACGAAATTGCTTTCCTGCCGCTACAACATGGACACCAACCGGGTGGAAGCCCGGTTCGAGGATGGCACCACTCTTGCCATCGACTGCATCGCCGTGGAGGACGAGTACGGCAATACCCCGGCACAGCGGGCAGAACTGGACTGGCTGCTCTATAATAAGCCACTAGAGTATGCCCAGATGGTGCTGAAAGGGGAGATGGAGCACTACCTGTCGCTGGGGTGTGACCACGGCAGGCTGGAGGATTGAGCCACAGAAAACGCGCGGTAAAACCGCTAATCGCGCGGCGCGCGTTTTTATTGCCGGCTTTTATTCAGGCAACATTGCACGCGTGCATTCCAGCGTGCGATTCCGCCTTTCCAAAATTCAATCGTATTACAGTTTATTTTTACAAGTTCTCACCTTCACGCCGCATCTTCCCACACATGAAGAATGCACGCCGTGCGATTTTTGATCGCGGTTTATTCGCGGTCAGCCGGATTTATTCGCGCTTTGTTCGCGCGATTGCGCGTTTTCAGCGCAAATTCAGCGTAAACCATACCAAGTCAGCGTATTTTCAGCGTAAATCCTGAAATGTCAGCGTAAAACGCTCCTTTAGTGTAAGACTCAGCGCAAATCCTACCGACAATGCCCGTCTATCTATCCAGAAAACCTCGTAGGCAAGCATCTTGCGTTTTCTTTCGATTCATTTTCTGATTCTCAAGAATTTTTATTATCCAGTTGATCTTTCTGTGATTTCGGGTGTATAATCAAGACACATCGATTTCTTACTCACTTTGTAACCGCTACACAGGAGGTTCAACATGAATTCTGAAATGCTTGGCCTTAGCTATCTTCAAATTGCCTTGGGCAAGACTGACCATTTAGTCGCCCATATCAATTCCAATGATAAGGAACCCTCTTGGGATGGCGATGTTGAAGTATACCGAAAAGCTGGTCACGTCCACGCTAAGGCCGATTTAATTCTAAAAGTCCCTGTCCAAGTCAAAGGGCACTGTAAACCAAACTTGAAAAAGAAGAGCATTAAATACTCTATCCAATACGCCGACTTGAAGAACTATCTTGCTATAGGCGGAACCATATTTTTTGTTATTTATATCAACGATTCTGGCGATAAGGCAGCTATATATTATGTAGACTTGCTTCCATACGACCTAAAGAAACATCTAAAGGCATATGACGGAGATCCTTATAAGTATAAGAGCATTGAACTGAAAGCATTTCCCAAAAAGAAAAACGACATCGCAGATGTTTTCCTCAACTTCACGCATCATATGAATATGCAGCGTGCGTCCATTAACAGCACCCCTGTTACTTTAGAGTCGTTGTGCACATCTGATCCTGCACAATTTTCCAATATAGAACTTACTATGGGCTATTCTACTACATCACGAAATTATCAATTTCCCTTCGACTATTTTTTCGACCACGAAACATATCTTTATGTTAAGCAGCCACACGATGTGACCTTGCCCATTGCTCATCTAAAAAATGTCGAGACTGTGAACTATACAGTAAATGCCCCAATTAGTGTAAAGTCAGTAGTATTCTACGACCACTATACTGTTTCCCGCACGAAAAATTTGTCAACCATAAATTTTGGTGCGGATATTCATCAAGCTCTACAAGTTGGCACTCAAGCCAAACCTGATTTTCATTTTTCTCTGTCGGGTTCACTTTCCGAACGCATCCGAGATGCTCGATTCATTATTGCTGTACTAAACGCTCAGCAATACGAAATAAATGGTGGCGTACTAAATTTTAGTGGCGCATCTTCCAACAGTTCCGGTTTCATTGACGTTTCTTCCCTCCAAAAACAACTCGACTTCTTGGTCGGTATGCAGGACACTCTAAACCTTCTCCATGTGAAAAAGGATTTAGACCCCTCGCTTATCGATGAAGCCGGGCAAAATTGTCTTAACATCTTAAAAATCGCACTTCTGGACAAAAAATCAGTCAAATTAGTTCCTTCTGACTCTATTTTTAGACCCTGCCATGTTGCCAATCTAAATCTTCTTTTATGCACACTTCCCATTGAGGGAACCGATAATTTCTATGACGTTTATGACTTCAATCAAGCTCCTATAACTTTTACGACAGAGGATTCTTCCGGCAATGAAAATCCATCTTCTTATTATGTCCAATTAAATCGTAACCTCATGGTGTGGTGTGATAATATTGACTACGACATCATGCTCGACACACTTAAGGGAATCCCTTTCTCCGAAGAATACTCGCAGTCTCTCAACACTCTCATTCTTGAAATGCTTCATGCATATGATTGTAGCAATTCTACGAGAGAAGACATTCTCTCAGCAGTTATAGAACTTACTGACTGGGTGCGAAAAAATGACACTTTCTCTCTGCCCTCTGTCACAACCATCAATCATTATCAGGCTATCAAACGGTCACGCAAATTAACGGTTTCCGAACAAGCCGACTTATACCAACTCACCGAATCTCCTCAAGAAGATGAACAAATATATGTGGGTGCTTACTTATTATTGGATTCACCTGTTGCAGCCACTGTACACTTTTCAAAACTTTCTCCTGAAGAACAATCCACTTTTTTAGGATTTCCAATTAGTCACTTTATGCCAAACAACCATTGATTCACAAGTCCAGCCATTCTTCCCTTCGGCTTTCAACCAGTTCCCGAATCGAACTGATGCATTCCTCCGTATCTTTCAACACTTCCTTCTCCCAAAAGTGGATAACATACCAGTCCTTCGCCTTTAAATCCTTGTCGTTTCGAATATCCCGTGCGATATTCTCCTCGATTTTGGCTATCCAGTACTCCCGGTTACGTTTCAGCTTCGACTTGCGTTCTTCCCAGTTCTGCCCATGCCAAAACTCACCATCCACGAAGATAGCGATATTATATCTCAGGACGGCAATGTCGGGAGATCCGGGGAGACGCTTATCGTTCAGCCTATACCGAAACCCCAGATGCCACAGACGCTTTGCCAAAAGAACTTCCGCCTTGCCTTGCTTCAGGTGGACACGAGACATCCGTTTGGATGTTTCCGGGGTCGTATCATATGATTTTGGATGTTTCATTTGGTTTTATCACCGTATCTGAGGTGTTACATCCTCATAAACGATCCTATTATCGACGCAGATGTACCGTAAAAGCTTCAGCCGATTCCATTGTTTATTGCGGACCGGGTGACTTCCAAGCGTATAGTACCGTCGTACAACTTCTCGATAGTACTCGTTCAGATCATCCTCATAATCTGCTGCGATGATGCAGGCTTCTATCATTTCATAGTCACCATACGCATACTCTGCACACACCCAATCAACGTATTTCAAGACTTGGTCTATCGTCGACTTTTCTGCCTTATCTTTCTTTAGTTCAATGGTCAAATATTGGCACGGGATCCTTGTCCCCTCCAAATATCTCGCAGCAAACACATCGATCTTGTCCATATAATTGATTGGCTTGAACGGAGATGCTACCACTTGATGGGACACATAATCCCATCTGCCAAGATTCGGGATTCCATCATTACATAAGTCATAAACGACCGATACCTCTAGGGCCATTTCATGTTTCACCCTATCTGCTCTTACACAGTTGCAAAGCAAACTCTCCGGTTTGATCAAATATCGGTCTAACTCATGTGCACCTATCAGGTCATGTATCTCTTCATTTCTTTCCCAAACACACTGACCTGTTCGCATTTCTTGCTGATGCCGAAGCAATAATATCTCTTTCAGGGACTCGTTTTCTTCATCGCCCAATTTTATAAACGAGACGTTCCAAAAGGCACGAAGCATCTTGAACGTGTTCGGTTTATAGACCAGCACCTCATCGGTGTCGATTCCTTCCTCAAAAAAGTACGGTGATGCCTTAAAAGTGCACAACCATCGGTACCAGACACTATCCTCACCAGAATCAACCAGCAGGTCATCTCTCACATCTGCGTACTCGACCGCTGCACAAGTTGATGAGCCCGGAAAATTTGAGTACTTGCAATCCGGCCCGACTGCGACCAATTCTCCGATACCATAGATTTTACGCTCACTAAAAAAGTAAACATTGTCTCCCGGTTTCATAGACACATAATCCGCCAGCGTTGCCTCAAACGGCCTTGAAGCCAAACTGTTCAACCGGGTCGCATAAACCCCTCGTTCTGCACAGATCTTTATTATCTCGGTATCCCCGCCGATAGCAAATACATATCCTGCCATTTTATACTTCCTTTATCTGCTCCGCAACATACGAATTGTTCAGCCAGAAGCACTGCTTCGTCATAGAACCACCCGTAGGCAGGGGCGCGGTATCCGTACTATCCCGCCCATGGGGGCGGACGTGAGCCACACGGCTTTCCGATGCCTTAGGCAAGTTATTGCGGTTCCGCCCGCTGGCATCTTTCCAGATGTGAACGCCCTCCCGTAGAGTATCGACCGTACGCTGCCACACATGATGCACCTCTTCCAGATCCTCTGCCGGGATATTCCAGAATTTCACCCTCTGAAAGTAGCACTCGCCGTCCTTCGACTTTTGGAAGATGATGAACAGGAATTTGGTCGGTGCAAGAAGGTCATAGAGCGCAGACTCTTCCCACGTTTCGTTCATCATCGCACAGAAATCCATCCTCGGGAAGGACACATTCTGTTCGATACTTCCATCTACCTCCACAGTGATGGCTTTCGGTTGGATGCCTGCCTTTTGGAATTCCTCTGTGTTCGACAGATGCCCTTTCACGCCAAGCATCGCTGCCACTAAAAGCTCGTTGAGGTTCTTGGCATTCGTTTCCACGCCCAGCCGCGCCTTAAGTTCCGTCCTGCTCATACCCACATAAGGCCGGACTTTTGCGATGAACCAGTCTTCAAAGCTGGTCGTTCTTAACGCTGCCGGGTCTTTGATGATCTTCTCGCAAGGTTCGTCCCCGAAGATGTACCGCCGTAGGATCTGCGTCATGTAGCTGGACTTCAGCGAGTACGCCCGCTTCATGGCCGGGATAGGACTAAACGGCTGCGACCGGGTATCCTGCGAGTTACGGCCTTTCGGACACGCTGCCAGATACATGGTATCGCCCTCACTGATCAGGTGTGCCTGTCCTGCCTTGATCTTGTCCATCAGGATCTTCCAGTCATTGCGGATGACCTCCAGATCCTCGTCCGGGAACTGGAACAGCACCGCCTTGTCGATCGTAAAGTTGACCTTGGGCACCCCATCCCGGTGCTCATAGGACATCAGCAGCATACAAGCACATTTCATCCAGAATGCACTGGTCTCGAAGGTCTTGTAGTATTCTTCATCATAGTTCAGCATATCGCAGACCAACCGTTCCTTGGCCTGAATGCCACGAGGGGTCTGCCGATAGGGCGTCACCTTCAATTCAACGCCCGCTTCCTCAAAATCGGGAGCCGGGTTGCTATTGGGCTTATACCCGAACCAGCTTTCCTCCACAACGGTACCGATGGCACCTTTGCCTGTTGCGATGCGCCCAGTCTTGTCAATCTCGCCCAGCGTTTTACCGACTGCTTCCTGCCCACGAGCGAGAACTTCTGCCTTCGTTTTGTACTTCCGCTGCTCCATGATTTACCCTCCAATTTTAGGGGTTGATCCCTCGGTAGGTTTTTGCTATAATAATGGTGAGAAAACGGTCAAAATCACAAAAAGTGGTTGATCTTTTCCTCAAAAAAGTGTATACTTAAGTTTAAGTATATCACAGAATGGGGTGTTATGAAAGTGTCAGCAAATAGCGATATTCGTGTTGTGGAGCTATTTGCCGGCGTCGGCGGCTTCCGCGTTGGATTAGAGCGTTGTTCCGAAAGATTTAAGACGATTTGGGCAAACCAATGGGAACCCGGCCAAGCTGGTCAATGGGCTTATAAGTGCTACGACAAAAATTTTGGCGAGGATTCCCACTGTGTGAATGCAGATATCGCCACCGTGATAGACCAAGTGCCGCCGCACGACCTTCTGGTGGGTGGCTTTCCCTGTCAGGACTACTCTGTTGCCAGCACCGGTGCTAAGGGCATCGAGGGCAAAAAAGGTGTTCTCTGGTGGTCGATTTATAAAATCATCCAGAAGAACCATCCCAACTACGTTCTGTTGGAGAATGTAGACCGCCTGCTGAAATCTCCCGCATCCCAGCGGGGCCGTGATTTCGGCATCATCCTGAAGTGTTTGCAGGAAGAAGGTTATGGCGTCGAATGGCGTGTGATCAATGCCGCAGAATATGGCTGCGTCCAGCGCAGACGGCGCACCTTCATCTTCGCATTCAAGAACACCACCAAGCAGTATGAGCGTATGACCTCGTGTTTCTCTGAGGACACAAAGGACGGTCGTGTCTGGCTGATGCAGGAGGGCTTCTTTGCCCATGCGTTCCCGGTGCATTCTGAGGTCGCAGACCCTAAGAAAGTGACCACCGTCGATTTCAACGAATATACCGACACAGTTGACGTAACGAACCGTTTCAGAGCCGCTTTCTACAACAGCGGTGTGCTGTGCAACGGTAAGATCTTCTCTCTGGAAGCCATCCCGAACGGCAAGGAGCCGATGCTGCTCGGCGATATCGTTGTCAACGGTGATATCGACAAGAGCTTCTTCATCGAGGACGAGGATTTGAAGAAGTGGAAGTACATGAAGGGTGCCAAGACCATCGAGCGCACTTCCAAGACAGGCTACTCCTACACTTTTTCCGAAGGTCCTATTGCGTTCCCAGACCCTCTCGACCGTCCCGGTCGTACGATGCTCACCAGTGAGGGCACCAAGAACCGCAGCTCCCATGCGATCACAGACCCCAAAACAGGGAAGTTGCGTATCCTGCTGCCGGAGGAGTGCGAACGCATGAACGGTTTCCCGACGGGCTGGACCGACACCGGGATGCCAAAGCGTCAGCGTTACTTCATCATGGGCAACGCCCTTGTCGTTCCGCTCATCACCCAGATGGGCAAGCAATTATTGAATATCTTATAACAAAAACCAAGGCTGCTTAGTCGGCCTTGGTTTTTATGCTTTTTCGCCACGATCAAGAGGTGCCCTATCATGGAGCAGATCCGTGTTGTTGAGCTTTTCGCCGGGGTCGGCGGCTTTCGCCTTGGACTGGAGCAGGCTTCCTCCTGCTTTCAGACTGTCTGGGCGAATCAGTGGGAACCATCCATGCGTTCCCAATTTGCTTTCGAGTGCTACGAACGGCATTTCGGGCATCGCCCAGAACACGTTTGTCAGGACATCGTGACCGCAAAAGAAAACATCCCTCCACACGACCTTTTGGTCGGCGGCTTTCCCTGTCAGGATTATTCCATCGCCAAAAAGGGCGCACGAGGGATAGAAGGGAAGAAGGGCGTTCTTTGGTGGGAGATCAACGCTATCCTACGGACACACAGGCCCCGCTATGTCCTTTTGGAAAATGTAGACCGGCTCATCAAGTCTCCGGCATGGCAAAAAGGGCGTGACTTTTCCATCATCCTACGGTGCTTCTATGAAGCAGGCTATGCCGTTGAATGGCGGGTGATAAATGCCGCCGACTATGGCGAAGCACAGCGCAGGCGGCGCACATTTCTCTTTGCCTTCCGAAACGACACCGCCTTGTTCCGAAAAGCGGCGGACCTCATCTGTGTGGAGGGTCTGAAGGGTGCCCATCAGTTGCTCCTACAGGACGGTTTCTTTGCCCCCATCTTCCCCTTGTATGGCTTTGAACGGAAATACAGCGAGGGATGGCTCGACGAGTTTCGTTACCTCGATCTGAAGGATCTGTCTGCTGCACAGTCCTGCCACTTCTACGCCTCCGGGCTCATGGTCAACGGCCGCTTCTATTCCGTCGAGAGCATCCCCCTTCAATTCCCATATAAGCCGCTCTGCTCCGTGTTGGAAATCACCCCACTTGCAGAGCGATATTTCCTTTCCGCCGCCGACATCGACCACTGGCGGTATCTCAAGGGCACAAAGCAGGAGATTCGCCACCGCAGGAACGGTTCTACTTATTTCTTTTCGGAAGGCTCCATGGCGTTCCCTGATCGTTCCGACCTTCCTGCCCGTACGATGCTTACCAGCGAAGGCTCCGTTTCCCGCAGCACCCATGTAGTCGCAGACCCACGGACCCAACGTCTGCGTACGCTAACGCCCATCGAATGCGAACGACTCAACGGCTTCCCGGATGATTGGACAGCCGGGATGCCGGAACGACTGCGCTATTTCACCATGGGAAATGCGCTTGTCGTTCCACTGGTCAAGGCCATGGGCAAGCGGATCAGCGCACTGACCGAGGACGAGCAGCGTAGTTGATGGGCGTTTCTCTTGGGTTTCCAAAGGGGCCTCAGCACCCCTTTGGCACACGACTTTGCTTGCAAAGTCTAGTGTGTTACACCTTGGTTCCGGCTGACGCGGAAAAGGGGCTGCGAGAGGCTCCGGCAAGCACCTGTTCTGTGGCAGAAGGATGCGCGGATGGGGATGGCAGTTAACGGTCTCTGCCCACCCAGCGCAGGCTTGCAGAGGAGCCAATGGTGTACGTTCTCCTTCCTGCCGCAGCAGCGTTTCTTCTTTCCGGGAGGAATTGTGTCAATTTGACACGAATCCTCTTTACCGTTTCCGGCGTGTTCTTCCACGCATCTGCTTATCCATGCTCTTTCGCACGGCACGGCCCTGCTGTGGCGTCTTAGGTGTCAACTCATGCAGGATACGCATGGTAGCTGCTACATCCGCCTTGTTCAGCGAATCGAAGTCCTTGCCGACCTGCTTACAAAGTGCCCGAAGCTGCTGTTCCTCTGCGGAACCCTCGAAGGATTTTGCACTTTCGATGGACTGCCGTACCCGCTCAATGGCAGAACCGTCCGATGTGGTATCGTCTGTAATATGGGCGGTGCGAATATCCTTTAGAATCGCAGACAGTTCTTCGTAGATCGTACGTCCGAAGTATTCATCCTCTACCAGCTGCCCTATCTGCAAGGTGCGTATTTCCACATCGGTTTCCGCATCGTACTTCTCGCAGATCAGTTGCCGCATAGCCTCCAACATGGCGTTGGCATCCCGGATGCGGTCACTTACCAGACCGTTGACGTATATCTCAAGGTCCATCATAAGCTGCCGGAAACCCGGATGCTCCACCAGCTCACAAAGCAGCCGGTGGTTCAGTGCCTTGTCCTTCAACAGAATATCCACCGTACCATCGCTCAGATGCAAGTCCTGAATACTTGCATCTGGGCGTTTTTTGTTGTCGGTCAGGCAGAGCAGGTATTCCGGCTGCACATCGTAAAACTCGGCCAGCTTGATAATCGCCGCCACATTCACGTTGCCTACCGTGTCGTTCTCATAGGTCGAGAGCGTACTGGATGGGATTCCAGCCTGACTTTCAACGACTTTCTGGTTCAAGTCACGTTCTACGCGCAGGTCTTTCAGTCGTTCACCAATCGTCAATTTCGTTTCCATCTTCGCACCTCCGACCTTTTTTGTTCAGTATAGCATCTTCAGCAGCGTTTTTCCAGAGGACTGGATTTTTTGCATTTTTTGTCAAAAATCCGGCTTTCTGGATATACGGCACAGCGGCCATTGCGGTGCTATCCTATAGACAGAAAGAAAACATAGCAACTCCCCGGCAGCGAACATATTAAGGGCTTCCCGCGAAAGCCCTCTGAAATATCTTTCATAACAGAACCTTGAGAACAGAATGACCGTCCGAACTGCCCAGACCGCCAAGACCTCCCATCGGGGGAGCGAGCGCCCTGCATGGGGCCGACACAGAGTCCAAAAAGATTTCCTGTCGGGAGGCAGCAAGGGAGACCGGCTTCACCGAAGTTCCCGCTTGGGAAACACCGGTGACTTTGAACGCGGCAGGGATCAAAATGATCCGTGCCAAAACCTTTGACCAAAGGAGAAATTTTGAGCTTATATCAAAAGATCAAGTCCGCCATCACCGTTCGGCAGGTGGGAGAGATGTACGGCATGGAGCCCGACCGCCATGGCATGGTGTGCTGTCCGTTCCATTCCGACAGCGACCCCAGCATGAAGCTGAACGACACCTATTATTATTGCTTTGGCTGTGGAGCCAACGGAGATGCCATCGACCTCACCGCCAAGCTGTTCGACCTGAACCCCCGGCAAGCCGCCGAGAAGCTGATACACGACTTCGGGCTTGACCCGGACAAGCCGCCCGCCAATGCCATCGCCCTGCCGCCGCCCAAGCGTGGCCTGACGGACGAGCAGTGGGCAGACATCGCCTACTGCCTGCGGGTGCTGACCGATTATCTTGACCTGCTGCACGACTGGCAAAAGCGCTACAAGCCCGCCAGCCCGGAAGAACCGCTGGACGAGCGGTTCGTGGAAGCCCTCCACATGACCGAGACCATCGAGCACCTGACGGACTGCGTTGCATTTGGAACGCCCCAGCAGAAGGCCGCTGCCGCCGCACAGCTGCTGTCCGGGTCGTACCTGCTGATGCTGGAAGAGCGCACCGACCGCCTTGCTCTGGCAAAGTGCGCCTGACGATTCATTCACCTAAAGTGGTGCTTATCATTATGATAAACACCACTTTACTTTTTTATAGGAGAACCACCACATGAAGAAAAACATTTCCCGCAATCCCTTATGGCCGGACTGGTACAACGGCAAGAAAATTGACGAAGTCCAGTTTGGACGTGCCTTTCTGGAACAGTGGCCGCTGAAATGCGTCAACGGAACACTGTACACGCTGGACGGACCGGTGGAGGACGAAAGCGAGATCAAGCAGCGCATCTTGGAAAACATTGAGGAATATGTCACCTCCGGCCTGTCCAAAAAGGTCACCAACATTCTGGAGACCATCAAGCTGCTGGCCTTTTCCGACCCGTTCCCCATCGAGCAGGACTGCATCCACCTCCAGAACGGCGTGTACCATCTGCCGGACGGCTCTTTTCAGGAGAGCCGCCTGTTCTGTCAGAACCGCCTGCCTGTGAGATATGACCCCAAAGCCGCCAGCCCTGACCGCTGGCTGACCTTTCTGCACGAGCTGCTGGACGATGCCGACATCCCCACCTTGCAGGAGTATCTGGGCTACTGCCTGATTCCCAGCACCAAGGGACAGAAGATGATGCTCATTGTCGGCAAGGGCGGCGAGGGCAAGTCCCGCATCGGGCTGGTGCTCAAGCGGCTCATGGGAGATGCCGCCAGCAACGGCAGCGTCCAGAAAGTGGAGAACAACCGCTTTGCCCGTGCCGATCTGGAACGCCGCCTGCTGATGATCGACGATGACATGGACATGAACGCCCTGCCCAAGACAAATTATATCAAGACCATCGTGACCGCCGAAGCCAAGCTGGACTTGGAGCGCAAGGGTGTCCAGAGCTACCAGCGTGACATTTACGCCCGGTTCCTCTGTTTCGGCAACGGTGCGTTGACCTCGCTGTATGACCATTCGGACGGTTTCTTTCGCCGCCAGCTCATCCTGACCACCAAGGACAAGCCTGCCGACCGCACGGACGACCCCTTCCTTGTGGAGAAGATGTGCGCCGAATTGGAGGGCATCCTGCTCTGGTGTCTGGAAGGGCTGCACCGGCTGGTGCAGAACGATTTCCGCTTCACGGTCAGCGAACGAGCCGCCGCCAACGTGGACACCATCAAGCGCAGCAGCAACAATGTCATTGACTTCATGGAATCCGTGGGCTACTTCCGCTTCAAGGCGGACTACTCCATCAGCTCCAAGGAGTTCTACGACATTTATAAGCAGTGGTGCGAGGACAACGCCTGCCACAGCGTATCGGCGATCCGTTTCAGCGCAGAACTGCGCCAGAATGACCGCCGCTACAACCTTGAAGCCACCAACAACATCTATCTGCCCGGTGGCCGCAGGGTGCGGGGTTTCGTGGGCATTGAGCCGCTTGTCCACCCCTGTCCGTAAAAAGTGCATTTTTTCACGGAAGAAGTTCGTACAACCTGTACGGTCTGTACTTGTACGCACCCGTACGGCAAATCGAGATAAATTAAGGCGTGTTATCGTTTATATTTCGGGTTTCCGTACACCGTACGAACCGTACAGGTTATTTGAACTCTGTACGCGATTTTTTCGGATGCGTACGGAGCAATCAAGTTCGCATTGTGCGAACTTGATTGTAACTCTCCCGCAGGAGACGTTCCCCCTCGGAGAGTCCTCGAAGAGCCCACTACACTTTGCAGACCGCAGGGATGAAAGTGTCATAGTGGGTTATTACACTTCCGAAGAAGTGCATCTTCGTTCCCCGTCACCTCTCGATGAACCTTGAAAGGAGGGATGCCCTTTGGCAAGAAACGATGGCGTTGACCGCACAAGCGTCCGAAACCTCGCCGTTTCGGACAAGGCCGTTGGCAACACCCAGCAGCACAACGAGCGTGAAAAGGACAGCTATCGAAACCCCGACATTATCCCCCAACGCACCTCATGGAACGTCCACTTCAAAAAGTCTACCGCCAGCTACACTGACCTGTTCGCCCAACTGGAAGCCGTTGGAACCATTTCCACGCGCGGCCTGAAGCCGGATGCCACCCACTACTGCGAACTTGTCTTTGATGTCAACTCAGCCTACTTTGACAACCACGGTGGCTACGAGTTCGCCAAGCAGTTCTATGAGGATGCCTACAAAGCTGCTGTGCAGATTGTGGGTGGTGAGCAGTATATCCTCTCGGCTGTCATGCATGCCGATGAGATCAACCGTGCCATGACCGAGGCACTAGGCCGGGAGGTCTACCACTACCATCTCCATGTGGTCTATGTGCCTGTGGTGAAAAAGCAGATCCTCTGGTCGAAACGCTGCAAGGACAAGGCTTTGATCGGCACGGTCAAGGAAACCGTCATGCAGGTCAGCCGGAGCAAGAAGTGGGCATCCAAACCCCTGCTGGACGATGCCGGAAAGCCTGTCCTTCAAAAGAACGGCAAGCCAGTCCTGAAGAAGTCGTACAGCATCCTGCAAGACGATTTCTTCAACTATATGCGCTCTGCCGGGTACACCGATGTGGAGCGCGGCGAACGCGGCAGCACCGAAGAGCATCTGACTGTCACCCAGTTCAAAGTCCAGCGGGAACAGGAGCGTCTGGACAGTCTGACCGCCCAAGCCGACGAACAAGCACAGTCGCTTGCTAAAACCTGTCAGACCCTCTCCAAAAAGGAGAAGGAACTTGCCGCTGTGCAGAAAAAGACCACACTCACAAAAGAAGCCCTCATTCATGCGCGCGATCTGGATTATATCGGCAAGCGCACCTTCCTCGGCAACTACTCGCTGACCGAAGAAGAATTTTCCAAACTGAAAAAACAGGCTGACCACGGCTATATGATGGACGTGGAGAACCGCCGCCTGAAAGAAGAACTTTCCACCGCCAAGAAGGAGGCCGTTCGTTGGAGCAACAAGTACCACGACCTGTGGTACGACGTGAAACCCTATCTGGATGCTCTCCACCGTGC
>ENA-OQHR01000276-OQHR01000276.1-human-gut-metagenome-genome-assembly--contig:-NODE-276-length-41943-cov-9.012588_pt1 | contig 41943 bp, 30 predicted proteins | sample MGYA00242566_ERZ504725 | MGnify/ENA primary metagenome ERZ504725 (study PRJEB26092, sample SAMD00036217) | human gut metagenome | host: Homo sapiens | study: EMG produced TPA metagenomics assembly of... | reverse complement strand
TGTGAAATTCAAATACAGTGTTACGAATTACCTGACACGGAACATGAAGCTGGAAATCAACGAGGATAAGACAAGAATATATGACCTTACCCGGGAAAAGATGAAGTATCTGGGATATGACTTCTATGCCTATAAAAAGCAGACGAAGAACCCACAGCAAAAGGGGAAGCTGATGGTGACAAATGAGCTTCCAAAAAGCAAAGAGGACGTGATTGTTAAGAAATGCAGGGAACTGCTGCATGACATCAGGCGCAATCCGTCATTTGAAACAATACACGCATGGAATGCCTATGTGGTGGGAGTCCACAACTACTATAAAGGCATGTCTCTGTTTTGTTTGAGCTTTAGAAAAATAGGTTGGCGAATCAAAGAATTGTTTTATCACACAATGAGCAGAGATGTTAAATTCATAAAAGACCAAGCTTACAAGGATAATTTTCAGGGCTGAGAATACCGCTCATGGGGAAAGCGTGGCTATTACTGCTTCCATCAGTTCCCGGTCATTGAGATTCAATGGGCCAGTTGGGACAATAAACTGATAGCTGCAGGAAAGGGCAAGGTAATCCGTAAAAATCCTTATGCCTACGGCGAAAAGAAGCACAATCCCGGTGTATCAATGAAGGATATCAGCTACTTAGTCAACACTTCAAAATACATCAAAAACAGCCGGTTAGCCATGTTCAGAATCAGTAAATACAGTTCCATGAAAGGTGTCAGCTATCTGTCGGGAAATTTTGTCCCCGTAGACGAATACCACTGCCACCATATCAAACCACTTAGCAAAGGCGGAACAAATGATTTTAAAAACCTCTGTGTGCTTTCAAAAATGGAACATACGATACTGCACAGCAGTACCCCGGAGCGGCTTTATTCCATTTTTCCCAGAAAGATACGGAGAATAAAAGCACTTATTGATTCCTTGCAAAGAGATTGATTGTGAATATGTCGTTTGCTTGTTGAGCAAGAGACCCCTTTGGAATGGGGGAATCTTCACAAAGTAAGAGGGTACGCCGGATGCGCTGAAAGGTGCCCGTCCGGTGTGGGCCGGGGGAAAAGGCCGAGACGAAAGTCAGAGCCTTACCTATCGGTATCAGTGGATCAGATGTTTGAAGCACTGAAAAAGAAGAAGCCGAATCACTTTGCTGTCCGCCAATATGCCAAGTTCAAGCTGGCGGCGGGCAAGACCTTAAAGTCGATTCTGGTGAGCTGCGGCGCACGTCTTGCTCCCTTCGATATTGAGGAAGTCCGTGATATCACTATGTACGATGAGCTGTCGCTGGATACGGTGGGAGATAAGAAAACGGCTCTGTTCCTCATTATGAGCGATACAGACCCGACTTTTAATTTCCTGATTTCCATGATTTACACACAGCTGTTTAACCTGCTGTGCGAAAAAGCGGATGATGTTTACGGCGGCAGACTGCCGGTGCATGTGCGCTGCCTGATTGATGAGTGTGCGAACATTGGTCAGATTCCGAATCTGGAAAAGCTGGTAGCCACCATCCGATCAAGAGAAATCTCGGCGTGTCTGGTGCTTCAGGCACAGAGCCAGTTGAAGGCAATCTACAAGGACAATGCCGATACCATCATCGGCAATATGGATTCCCGTATTTTTCTTGGCGGTTCGGAGCCGACTACGCTGAAAGAGCTGAATCAGGCACTGGGGAAAGAAACGATTGATCTGTACAACACTTCCGATACCAGAGGTAATAGCCCATCCTACGGCACCAATTACCAAAAAGTCGGGCATGACCTGGCCTCGGTGGATGAACTGTCTGTGTTGGATGGCGGTAAGTGCATTTTGCAGCTGCGCGGTGTGAGACCGTTCAAGTCAGATAAATATGATCTGACCCAGCATCCGAACTACAAGCTCACTGCCGGTGCTGATAAGAAAAACACGTTCAGCATCGAGGCGTTTCTTGACCATCGGCTGAAACTCAAGCCCGGTGATAAGTACGAAGTGGTTGATGCAGATCATGCCAAGTAAGTTTGTTCCGGTGACGAAGATGTCATGGGTGCGCTGCTGACAACAGAATAAGAAGGGGCGGCGAGCTGCCGCCTCTTTACATAGCCAGGTTTCTGATTGGGATTGGAGACTTGGCTATATGTTTGCCCATTTGCAGGTGCACATGCAGATGGAAAATCACTATTCATCAGCCCATAAGGGCGCAACGTACAAGGAGGTACACATTTATGGCATTTTTCAACAGCGCAGTAACCGTTCTTCAGACCCTCGTTATCGCACTGGGTGCCGGCCTCGGCATCTGGGGAGCGATCAACCTGCTGGAAGGCTACGGCAACGACAACCCTGGTGCCAAGTCTCAGGGCATGAAGCAGCTGATGGCTGGCGGCGGCGTGGCACTGATCGGCACGACTCTGGTGCCGCTGCTTTCTGGACTTTTTGGTTAAACAGAAAGCATACGAGGTTGGAATTCTGATGAGGGCGGCGGTGAGCCGCCCTTTTTACATAGCCAGGTTTCTGATTGAAATTGGAGACCCGTCTATTTTTTGCCCTTTTGCAGGTGCACATGCAGGGGGACATTCACTATTCACCAGCCCATAAGGGCGCATGTACAAGGAGGTACACATTTATGGCATTTTTCAACAGCGCAGTAACCGTTCTTCAGACCCTCGTCATCGCACTGGGTGCCGGTCTCGGCATCTGGGGAGCTATCAACCTGCTGGAAGGCTACGGCAACGACAACCCCGGTGCCAAGTCTCAGGGCATGAAGCAGCTGATGGCCGGTGGCGGTGTAGCACTGATCGGCACGACTCTGGTGCCGCTGCTTTCCGGTCTGTTCGGTTAAGCAAAGGCTGTCGGAGCGAAGATTCCGACCGGGCGGCGAAAGCTGCCTGTTACATAGTCAGGTGCAGGCAATCTCCGCAGCTGGCTATTTTCTGCGCTCTCTGGCAGGTGCACATGTTGGAAGTATGGCGCAGAACCGCAGTTTAGAATCGCACCGGCTGATAGGCCGGACAAGTTACAGGAGGACAAATCTATGGCGTTTCTTACTACAACTGCATCGGCACTGTCTCTTTTCTCACAGCTGTTTATGCTTCTGTCCCGGATGGCGAAGCTGTTCGGCGTGTTCGCGTAAGGAAGGAGGCGGCTCATGCAGAGTATCCTTGAACAGATCACAGATTGGCTCAAGAGCATGATCATCAGCGGTATCATGGGAAATCTTTCAGGGATGTTCGATTCGGTCAACCAGCAGGTTGGACAGATCGCAGGAGATGTGGGAACCACACCGGCGAACTTTTCACCTGCGGTTTTTTCTATGATCCGCAACATCTCGGAATCCGTGATCCTGCCCATTGCCGGAATGGTGCTGACATTCATCGCCTGTTATGAGCTGATCCAGATGCTCATCGAGCATAACAATCTGGCAAATTTCGAGACCTGGACATTTTTCAAATGGGTCTTTAAGACCTTTCTGGCAGTGACCCTGATCTCAAACACATTCAATATCACGATGGCTGTCTTTGATGTGGCGCAGCAAGTGATCTCCCGAAGCGGCGGTCTGATTTCCGGCAGTACGTCCGTCAGCGATGCGACCCTGACAGCGATGCAGGCCACACTGGAAGGCATGGACTTGGGACCGCTGCTGGGACTGTATTTGCAGACATTTGTGGTTCAGGTCACGATGCTGGCATTGTCGGCTATTATCTTTGTTATCGTGTATGGCCGAATGGTGGAAATATATCTCATGGTAAGCCTTGCGCCGATTCCGTTCGCAACCTTTGGAAACCATGAGCAGAGCCACACCGGTCAAAACTATCTACGCTCCCTGTTTGCACTGGGATTCCAGGGCTTTCTTATCATGATCTGTGTAGGCATCTATGCAGTTCTGATTCAGAACCTGTCCTTTTCGGATAACATTATCAGCAGCATTTGGGGCGTTATGGGCTATACGGTTTTGCTGGCATTTACGTTGTTTAAGACGGGAAGCCTCGCGAAATCCGTATTTGCAGCGCACTAAGAGAGGAGGAATGAGTCATGGCATCTTATATTTCTGTGCCGCGAGACCTTTCAAAGGTCAAGACCAAGGTCTTTATGAACCTGACCAAACGGCAGATTCTCTGCTTCGGAGCCGGTGCGCTGATTGGCGTTCCGGTTTTCTTTTTACTCAAATCCAGCGGGAATCTGAGCCTTGCCGCACTTGGCATGATGGCGGTGATGCTGCCGCTTTTCTTTCTTGCCATGTATGAGAAAGACGGTCAGCCGCTGGAAGTGGTGGCAAAGCACTTCTATGAGGCAAAGTTCAAGAGGCCGAAAACGCGGCCTTACAAAACAAAAAATTACTATGCACTGCTGGTTCAGCAGGCAGACGTGGAAATGGAGGTAAATCGCATTGTTCAAAATTCTCGAAAAGCTGACAGCGAAGAATAAAAAGCAGGATGACATCCGAATGCCGTCCCATCTGTCAGCCGCAGAGCAAAAACAGGTGCAGACGGTGATTGACCGTGCAAGGGGTGACAGCACGGTTCCGCACTCAGCTCAGGATAGCATTCCCTTTCAGCGGATGTTCCCGGATGGTATCTGCCGTGTGACGGACAACTACTACACCAAAACCATTCAGTTTCAGGACATCAATTACCAGCTGGCACAGCAGGAGGATCAGACGGCTATCTTTGAGGAATGGTGCAGCTTCCTGAACTTCTTTGATTCCAGCATCCGCTTTGAGCTTTCTTTTATGAATATGGCTACGGATGCCTCGAATTTTGAGAAGATGGTGCGTATCCCGTACCAGAAGGATCATTTCAATCCGGTGCGCACGGAGTACAGCACCATGCTGCGCCGCCAGCTTGCCCAGGGCAACAACGGCCTGACCAAGACGAAGTACCTGACGTTTGGCATTGAGGCGGAATCCATGAAACAGGCAAAGCCGAGGCTCATTCACATCGAGATCGACCTGATGAACAACTTCAAACGCTTGGGTGTCCGGGCAAAATTGCTGAACGGCAAGGAACGGCTTCATCTGATGCACGATATGTTCCACATGGGTGACCATGACCGATTCAATTTCGATTGGAAGTGGTTGCCGGAGAGCGGGCTGTCGGTAAAGGACTTTATTGCACCGACCGGTTTTGCCTTTCCGAAGAACCGTATTTTTCAGATGGGCGGGATGTATGGCTCCATGTCCTATCTCCAGATCACGGCTTCCGACCTGTCGGATCAGCTGCTGAAGGATTTTCTGGATATGGAATCCAGCCAGATCGTGACTATGCACATTCAGTCGGTAGACCAGAATAAAGCAATCAAATCCATCAAGCACACCATTACGGAGCTGGATCGTTCCAAGATTGAGGAACAGAAGAAAGCTGTCCGTTCCGGATACGATATGGACATCATTCCGTCAGATTTGGCAACTTACGGCAAGGACGCAAAGGCACTGCTGAAGGAATTGCAGAGCCAGAATGAGCGTATGTTCCTGCTGACCTTTCTGGTGATGAACACCGGCGAGACGGAGCAGGAGCTGGAAACCAATGTGTTTCAAGCTTCCAGTATCGCGCAGAAGTACAACTGCAACCTGCGCCGTCTGGACTTTCAGCAGGAGCAGGGGCTGATGAGCTGTCTGCCGCTGGCACAGAACCTGATTGAGATTCAGCGCAGCATGACTACCAGTAGCACGGCAATTTTCGTTCCGTTTACCACCCAGGAACTGTTTCAGACCGGGAAAGAGGCTCTGTACTATGGGCTGAATGCTCTGTCCAACAACCTGATTATGGTTGACCGGAAAAAGCTCAAAAACCCCAACGGGCTGATTCTGGGTACTCCCGGTTCCGGTAAATCCTTCTCTGCCAAGAGAGAAATCGCCAATGCGTTCCTGGTGACGGATGACGATGTAATTGTGTGCGATCCTGAAGCCGAGTACACGGCACTGGTGAAGAAATTTGAGGGGCAGGTCATTAAAATCAGCCCTTCCAGCACGCAGTATATCAACCCGATGGACATCAATGCGAACTATTCGGAAGAGGATAATCCGATTGCCTTGAAAGCAGATTTCATCCTGTCCCTGTGTGAGCTGATCGTGGGCGGAAAAGAAGGCTTGCAGCCGGTAGAAAAGACGGTCATCGACCGATGTGTTCATCAGATTTACCAGACCTATTTTGAGAATCCGGTGCCGGAAAACATGCCGGTGTTGCAGGACTTGTACGAGGCACTGCTCCGGCAGGATGAAAAGGAAGCACACCATGTGGCAACGGCACTGGAAATCTATGTGACCGGTTCGCTGAACCTGTTTAACCACCGCACCAACGTAGATATCAATAACCGGCTGGTCTGCTATGACATCAAGGAGCTGGGCAAGCAGCTGAAAAAGATCGGTATGCTGGTGGTGCAGGATCAGGTCTGGGGGCGTGTAACCGCCAACCGCAATGCCGGTAAAGCCACCCGCTACTATATGGACGAGTTCCATCTGCTTTTGAAAGAAGAGCAGACAGCGGCTTACAGCGTGGAAATCTGGAAGCGATTCCGTAAATGGGGTGGTATTCCCACCGGCATCACCCAGAACGTAAAAGATCTGCTTTCTTCCCGCGAAGTGACGAACATTTTTGAGAACAGCGACTTCATTTATATGCTGAATCAGGCAGCCGGTGACCGTCAGATTCTGGCGGATCAGCTGAATATCAGCCCGCACCAGCTATCCTATGTGACCCACTCCGGCGAAGGCGAAGGGTTGCTGTTCTACGGAAATGTGATTTTGCCGTTCGTTGATCGTTTCCCGACCGATCTGGAACTGTACCGGATTATGACGACCAAATTAACCGAAGTTAAGGAAGCAAAGGAGGCGTAAGCAATGGCTGGCAAGAAAAATCCGAATCTCGGAGACAAGCTGCGGCAGGAGCGCGAGGGTGCGGAGAACACCCTTCGCGATTCCAGGAACAAAGCCGCCGATAGCAGTACGGGAGACAGCAACAAGAAAAAAGCGGAACACCGAAGGCAGATTCGTCACGAGGCCGATCTTGCCAAGATGCGCAGCAAGAAGCTGAAATCGGAGCAAGAGGTAAAGGCAAAGAAGAATGCAGCCGCTTCCGGGAAAAAGGGCGGAAAGCCTAAGAAGCCGGGAAATCTTGCGGCAGATGCACTTTCAGCCAAAGCGCATCAGAGTGTGCGCAATGCCGACCAGGATAATAATTCCGGCGTGGAGGCAGCGCATTTTACCGAAGGTTCAGCGGAGGGAGCAGCCCGCGCGGGTTCCCGGTTCCAGTATGGTCGAAAGCTGCGGCAGTACAAAAAGCTGGAGCGGTTGGAGAAAAAGGCAGATAAAGATGCCGTAGATTCCATCTTTACGGAACGCATGAAGTCTGATCCGCAGGCTGCCTCCAATTTCTTTTCCCGATGGCGGCAGAAGCAGGCCATTAAAAAAGAGTATGCCGCTGCGAAGGCAGGTGCGGCCGCTACGGAGAACACAGCAGCTGGCACAGCCAAAGCTGCGCAGGGTACTGCCAGTATAACGGAAAAGGCATTTCAGTTTGTGCAGAGCCACTCGCATATCATCATCGGTATCGCAGCCGTGGGACTGCTTGTTTTGGTGATTGCCGGGTCGGTTTCGTCATGCTCCGTCTTGATCAATGGCGGCGGCAATGTGGTGCTGGGGACTTCCTACACGGCAGAAGATGAAGATTTGAAAGGCGTGGAGACGGATTATACCAAGCTGGAAGATAAACTTCGCAAACAAATCGACCGCATTGAAAGCGACCATCCGGGCTATGACGAGTATCGCTACAATCTGGCAGAGATTGGTCACAATCCCTATGAGCTTGCATCTCTGCTGACCGTAGAATTTGAAAACTATACGAGAAGCCAGGTGCAGGCGCGGCTCCAGAGTATTTTTGAAGCGCAGTATGAGCTGAAGTTGGAGGAAAAGGTGGAAATCCGGACAAGGAAGGAAACCCGTGTGGGCTATCGCTACAATCCAATCACCGGAACCGGACACACCTACACCTATCAGGTGACGGTACAGTATGAGTATAAAATCCTCAATGTAACACTGCTCAATCGGGGCGTTGACTATGTTGCAAGAAATTCCGGCCTTACAGATGACCAGCTGCAACGATACGAAGTCACACTGGAGTGCCGGGGCAATCGAGATGACCTGTTTGCAGGCATAGCCTTTGCAACGCCGGATGGCGCGGGTTCCAGCGGAGAATACCAGGATTACGACATTCCGGGCGAAGCTCTGACGGATGAAAAATTCCGGAAGATGATTACCGAAGCAGAGAAATATCTCGGTTATCCCTATGTTTGGGGCGGCAGCTCGCCGAGTACCAGTTTTGACTGCTCCGGTTTTGTAAGCTGGGTCATCAACCACTGCGGCAATGGCTGGAATGTAGGCAGGCAGACGGCCAACGGTCTGATGGGAAAATGCGACATTATCCCGAAGAGTGAGGCAAAGCCCGGAGACCTGATCTTCTTCCAGAAAACCTACAACACCAGTGGCGCATCCCATGTGGGCATTTATGTCGGCAACGGGATGATGATCCACTGTGGCTCACCAATTTCCTATGCTTCCATTGAGACGAGCTACTGGCGGCAGCACTACTACTGCATGGGAAGAATTCGATAAAAATAGGGCGTTTATTCGCCCGGAAAGGATACGATATGAGCTTGAAACTGGAAAAGATTGCTGCGGAGCGCGAGAAAGCCCGCAGGAAACGCGATGAATGGGAGGAGCGCAGAAAGGAATGGGACAGAAAGTACCACGAGCAGGAAAACAGCGAAATCTGTGAAATGGTACATGCCCAGAGCCTGACCCCGGAACAGCTGGCAGTCATCATTCAGCTGGCGCAGGCTGCGGTTCCCAACCCGGAGAACCTGAAACTGGATGAGAAAGAAACGGAGGATATGGAATGAAAAAGATGATGGCAATGCTGCTTGCCAGCGTGATGGCGGCAGGAACCTTTACGACCACTGCATTTGCCTATACGGGCGATGATGTGCAGAAGAACACGCCTGTCAGTACCGCTGCACAGGAGACGGATGCAGCAGAAAGCACAAATGCGGGGAAAACGGACAATACCGACAGCATCGAAATCGACCCGGACATGCAGGTTCTGCCGGATGGCTATGAGGTCTCTACGGATGCGGATGGGAACCTGATCGTTACGGTGGGCGGCAAAGAATACAATATCGGCAGCGAAAAGTCCCAAAAGCAGACTGGTACGGTGGTGCCGGGGATCACCAGTCTGCATTTTCGTTCCGGTCCCGGCATGGATCAGGAGATTATCGGATATCTGCATTCCGGCGATACGGTGGAGATTGTCGAAAAATGCGGTGACTGGTATAAGGTAAACTTCAACGGCAAAACCGGGTATGCACATGGAAAGTACCTGAATGTCACGGATTCTGCAAAAGACAGCAGCATGTTCAGTGAAGATGCGCTGAAGCTGTTTCTGGATCTGATGCAGAGTGGAATGTCATACGAGGATGAGACGAAATCCAGTGCAGCTTTGACTCCGAAAGGAAATATGACGCTGGTGGACGATATCGGTGAGGAAGAAGATAAATCCAGCCAGCAGTTCATTACGCTGGTGACAAAGGCGGACAACACCTTTTATCTGATCATCGACCGCGATAAAGACGGCAACCAGAATGTGCATTTCCTGAACATGGTGGACGAGGCCGATCTGCTTGCGCTGATGGATGAAGAGGAAGCTGCCAAGTATCGGGAGAAGGAGCCGGAAGTCACGGAACCTGCGGAAACCGAAAAGCCGCAGGAGACGGAACCGGCACCGGAAGAGCAGAAAACAGAGAGCGAGCAGAAGAAATCGTCTCCGCTTCCGATGATTATGCTGCTTCTGTTTGTGATCGGTGCAGCCGGTGTCGGCGGTTATCTCTATATCAAGATGAAGGGCGTAAAGCCTGCGTCCAAGAAAAATCAGCCGGACCCGGATGCGGATTATCACGATGAGGATGAAGATACGCTCCAGCTGCCGGAGGATGATGGTGACGAGGACGAAGAAGTGGATGTCAACGAGGATTATGAAGCGGAATCGGACGATGAACCTGTCTGATTAACGCAGCGTTGACCGGTGGGGCGGCTGAAAAGCCGTCCCCTTTACATAGCCAAATGGTTGGTGGGTGAACTGTTTTGAGCTATGAAGCTATGGACTCTGTAGGCGATATCTGATAAAATAGAAAGTAAGAACAGCTCAACAACTCGGAATTTTACCATTCAGATTTCCGTGCTCTGCCACTTTTATGAGCGTTCTTTTCAGTATTTTGCCACTTTCATGAGGGAATAATCCGTGCTTCATTACACTTTCATGAGCGAATTTATGCTGTAATATGACATTTTCATGAGGGAATTGGTGCTTCGATGCGACGTGAGGAGGTAGTGGGCGGAGGCATGGGCGCGATAAAGGCAACGAGTGCGAATGGGTGGACGCGACGTGAGAAGGTGGAGGGTGCGGACGCGTGGGCGCGGAGTGAGCAGGCGGAGGGCCGAGACATTGGCCCGGGAAAAGTGAGCAGAAATATACGAGTGTCAACGGGAGGGTTTTATGGTACAACTAGAAGTAGTTTTTTGATGGAGGTGCCTATGGAGCCGAAGGTCAGTATCATCGTGCCGGTGTATAACGCGGAGAAGAGTCTCGCGCGCTGTGTGGACAGTATTCTGAATCAGGAGTTTCGGGATTTCGAGCTGATCCTCATGGATGATGGAAGTAAGGATCGGTCCGGGGAGATCTGCGACGGATATGCGCGGGCGGATGCGCGCGTGGTGGTCGTGCATAAGGAGAATACGGGGGTGTCGGATACGCGAAACCAGGCGATCGCGCGGGCGCGGGGTACGTTTCTGCAGTTCGTGGACAGTGATGACTGGCTGACGGCGGATGCGACGAAGCTGATGGTGCGGGCGGCCGAGGAGACGGGCTGCGACATGGTGATCGCGGATTTCTATCGTGTCGTCGGAGAGATGGTGTCGCGGAAGGGGGATATCGACGCGGACCAGGTGATCGGGCGTGAAGCGTTCGTTGGCTTCATGATGGAGAACCCGGCGGACTACTACTATGGGGTGCTGTGGAATAAGCTGTACCGGCGCTCGCTTGTGGAGGCGCACGGGATCCGGATGGATGCGAAGCTCAGCTGGTGCGAGGATTTTCTGTTTAATCTCGAGTATGTGCGCTATGCGACGACGTTCTATGCGCTGCGGACGCCGGTCTACTATTATGTGAAGACGAAGGGTTCGCTGGTGAATCAGAAGATCAGCTTCGCGCGGACGGTGGAGATGAAACTCGCGATGTTCGAGTGCTACAACGACTTCTTCAAGCATGTGCTGGATGAGGATGCGTATGAGCGGAAGCGGCTGCAGGTCTATCATTTTCTAGTGGATGCGGCGAAGGATGGTTTCGTGTTCCCGGCGACGATTCCGGGGACGCAGAAGCTCGGTGAGGAGCGGAGCCAGGCGCTGCAGGAGGTGATTTCGGAGGATGGGATCATCGTGGAGAAGTACCGCGACCGGAAGCTGCTCGAGCGCTATCTCGAGTCGGTGGCGCTGAAGTATGATATGACGCTGGCGGAGCTGTCGCTGCTGCTGTATCGGAAGGACGCGGGAAAGGCGCTCACTCGAGGGGCTGAAGCGCAGATGCCTGCGCGGGAAGATGCCGTGGAGGCGACTGATCGAAAGGATGCCGGAAAGGCGCTGAGCCGGAAGGATCTCGCGGAGCTGATGCATATGAGCCGCGGGGATCTGCGCGCCGCGCTGCAGAAGCTGGTCTCACGCGGGATGCTCGAAGTGGTCGACGTGCCGAGGAAACGACGTGAAGCGGCGGAAATAGCCGAGGCGACCGGTCTTTTCGGAAAGCGTGGCGAGGCACAGGATGCAGACGCGAACGGAATGACGAAGAAAAAACGCGAGCCGCGGAAGATTCGTCTCGAGCTGCTGCCGGCGTCGGATGCGGTGCTGCAGGATATCGCGGCCGCGGAGCGTGACTACGAGCAGGCGAAGTTCCGGGGATTTACCGAGGACGAGCTCCGGCAGTATACAGCGCTCGAGCGGCGTGTGCAGGAGAACGAAAAGCAGATACTGCAGAAGTGAGGATGGGCAGACGAACACCATCAGCGATGCCTGGCGATGAGTCAGCGAGGGGCAGAATGCGTTGCGGCGAGGCACAACGCATGCGCGGAGTGATGATGTGGAGGGCCGAAACATGGGCACAAGCGAGTAGGAGGCGGTGACTAGCCGCCGTCCTCTCACACCACCGTGCGTACCGTTCGGTACACGGCGGTTTCAACAGTTGACGTGCATAGACTGATAAGCTGTGGCAAGATCATAAAAGCCCCAGTTTGTAGACCTAAAACAGAATACCGTTCCTTACATAGCAGTCATGCGCTTCGGTGCCTGGCTGCTAATTTTTTTGCGAAAGGAGCAGTATCGAATGAAGCTTGTATTAGCGGAAAAGCCCTCGGTTGCCATGAGTCTCTCGAAGGTGATCGGGGCAAATCAGCGCGGAGACGGTTATATGGAGGGCAATGGCTACCTTGTCAGCTGGTGTGTGGGGCATCTGGTGGAACTTTCCCAGCCGGAAGCCTATGATGAAAAGTATGCCAAGTGGAGGTATGATGATCTTCCGATTTTGCCGGATCATTGGCGGTATCAGGTATCTGCCAGCACGAAAAAGCAGTTCGGAATCCTGAAAAAGCTCATGCAGCGGAAAGATGTGGAGAGTCTGATCTGTGCAACCGATGCAGGGCGTGAGGGAGAACTGATTTTCCGGCTGGTTTACCATCAGTGCGGCTGCAAAAAGCCGGTGGAACGACTTTGGATTTCCTCGATGGAGGACAGTGCGATCCGGGAAGGCTTTCAGAAGCTCCGACCGGGAACAGAATATGATGCCTTATATGAGGCGGCTTTATGCCGGGAGCGTGCCGACTGGATTGTCGGAATCAACGCAACCCGGCTTTTTTCATGCCTGTATGGGCAGACCCTGAATGTGGGGCGCGTGATGACACCAACGCTTGCGATGGTGGTCATGCGGGATGCAGCAATCCGGGCTTTCAAGCCGGAGCCGTTCTACTCGGCAGAATTAAAATTTCGGGATTTTCAAGCGGGCGGTGAGCGAATGAAAGAAAAAGCAGAAGCAGAAAAACTGGTGGCAGAGTGTTGCCAGGCAGGAAGTGCCATCATTACCAAGGTAGAGCAGAAAGAAAAATCAGAGAAGCCCCCGGCCTTGTTTGATCTGACATCGCTTCAGAGAGAAGCAAATCGGCAGCTGGGATTCACTGCCCAGCAGACCCTGGATTACACACAGGCTCTGTACGAGAAGAAACTCGTGACATATCCCCGTACCGACAGCCGGTATCTGACGGATGATATGGCACCGCTGGTGCTGGAACTTGTTTCTGTGATCCAGCAGAGCTTTCAGATTCAGGCAGATGTACCGGCACCGGTGAATGCAGCGCAGGTCATCAATTCTAAGAAAGTCACCGATCACCATGCCATTATCCCTACAAAAACAGCGGTGGGTTATGACATTTCCTCGCTTCCCAGTGGAGAACAAGCGATTCTTACTCTGCTGGCGGTGCGGCTGATTTGTGCGGTCGGAACACCCTGCCACTATGCAGAAACCATAGTAGAAGCGGAGTGTGCCGGTCAGAAGTTCCGCACGAAAGGCAAAACAGTCACGGATATGGGCTGGAGGCAATATGCAGGAAAGCCGGTTGAAGATGCTGAGAAGAATGCGGAGGCGGGTGATCTTCCGGAGCTTTCGGAAGGCATGACACTGGAACTTGCCGGTGTCGATCTGAAAGAGGGCAAGACCAGCCCGCCTAAGAGATTTACCGAAGATCTTCTGCTTTCAGCGATGGAGAGTGCCAGCTCGGATGAATTTCCGGCTGGTGTAGAGCGAAAAGGCATCGGCACACCAGCTACACGCGCTGCCATCATCGAAAAACTGGTGCAGAAAGGCTTTATCGAGCGTAGGGGTGATAAGAAAACGAGATACCTTTGCTCTACGGACAAGGGAAATGCGCTGGTGACGGTGGTGCCGGAACAGATTCAGTCTCCATCCATGACGGCAGACTGGGAGGAAAAACTGCTGAAAATAGAACACGGCGAGTATGACAGCGATGCCTTTATGGGTGAAATCAGCAGCATGGTCAGCGGACTTGTAAAAACCTACGAGGCTGTGAAAGGTGCCAATGTCCTGATGCAGCCGGAATGCAAAGTCATTGGTTCCTGCCCCGCCTGCGGCAGTGATGTTTGTGAAACGGCAAAGGGATGGTTTTGCAGGGATAAGAGCTGTAAATTTGCGCTCTGGAAGGAAAACAGGTTCTTTCAGACACTGGGAAAGCAGATGACAGAGGAACTGGCAAAGCAACTGGTAAATCAGGGAAAAGCACGGCTTACCCACTGCTATTCCAAGAAGTCTGGACGTTACTATGACACAACCGTTCATGTAGAGACTGGCGAGGACGGTGCAGCAGCATTTAAGCTGGAGTTTGGAGGTAAAAAATGAGCATGAAAATGATGAATGCAGCTTATTTGGTGGATAATGCTGCGCTGCTTTCCTTGCAGGAAAAGCAGGACGGCGTGGAATTCCATTGCTTTGATATGGACAGCAAGGTGCAGACCACTGAGGGACACATTGGCTGGGATGTGTTGGATAAACAGCCGTCTTCTACGCTGGAAGAAAGCGCAAGGGTGGTAGCACTTCAGAAGATTCCCCAGCTTGACGGTCTTGCCGTTGCGCCGGTAGCTCCGGAGATGCTGGAGCAGGTACGCGGCGGCAGAAAGGTTCTCTGGCAGATGAAAAAGGCTGATCCTGAGCTGGAGAATGCAAAAAATATCCGGTTTATCACCAGCAGCTACGAGGATCGGTTCAAAATTCCGGATGGCAGTGCAGTGGAGATCGAGTATCCGAACCGGAAGTTCTCAGCTCGCTGCGAATATATGGACGAATATCATTTGCGCCTGGGGTATGATGTTTTGCACATCTGTCAGCTGGCAGAAATGCTGGAACGTGGCGGTGGTACATGCCGCCCGGAGCCGCTGATTACGGAAGAACGCAGTGCATGGGATTTGGGAAGCAAGGGCTTTCTTGCCATTCAGACCTGTGAGGACGGTTACGACTATACCTTATATCATAAGGACTTTACGGAAATTGACGGTGGACAGATCGACAACCCGGAAATCAGCATGAATGCAGCCAGAGACCAGATTCTTTCGGATTATGGGTTCGGTGGACGTACCATGACTCGGATTGACTATGATGAACTTTGTGATCGTGCAGAGGAAGCGGAAATCAGCAGACGGGAATCTGTGCTGGGTAAACTCTCGGATTTGTCTTCCAGAACGGATACGCCGGTGAAAGCTGCCAAGGCGAAGGAGGCAGAGCGATGAAATACAAGCTTACGAAGGCGGAGCAGGAAACCGTCATCAATTTTGATAATGAACTGGATACCGCCAGCATTTATACCCATGACAGCCGCCTGATTAAGAAGCTTCGGGAACTGCGAAAACAGTATCCGGAGCAGTTTGTTTTGGAGCACCGGGAGCATGGGTCGGTCACTTTTACGATTCCGAAACGCTGCGTCGGTATCCGACCGCCTTATAGTGAAAAGCGGCGGGAACAGCAGCGGCAGGAAGCAAAGGAAAACGGCCTGCCGTTTATGGAGAAGGGAGAAATGAACGATGGCAAGAATTGAAAAATGGGATGAAGTGCATGGAACGCAGGCACCGGACGAAAGAATGATGGCATTTCTCGACAGTACTACCGACCAGTATGCGATTTTGCAGCTTCGCCGCAGCGAGGATACGGTATATGAACGCTTTTCGTCTATGCGCGAACTGGAACGGATGGGGCTGGAACCGGATATTGACCATTATGAAGTGGTTTATACGGCTCCGCTGCTTCCCTACAAGGATCAGAATACGATGTTGGAGGAACTGTATGCGAAATTCAATATTTCCCGCCCTGATGATTTTACTGGTCATAGTCTTTCTGTGTCTGACATCGTGGCTTTACGGCAGAATGGTGTTGTAAGCTGTCACTATGTGGATTCCATCGGCTTCCAGGAACTGCCCGGATTTTTGAAACCGGAGAACTACCTGAAAGCCGCAGAAATGGCGATGGAGGACGATTACGGCATGATTGACGGCGTAATCAATAACGGAAAGAAGGAAGAACCGGTGGAGAAAGCATCGGTTCTGGATCAGCTGAAGGAAAAGCAGGAGGCTGTGCCGCCTGCGCCGCCTCGCAGGTGCTGCGAAGAAAAGGAGTTATAAATGCGTTTTACGGATGACGAATGGATGCTCATGATGCTTTACAGCCCTGGCACACGGACAGGGCTGATCGAAGAGCTTCAAAAGATGCAAAAAAGTCTGACGGGCAGAGACAGAAACCTGCGCAGGTGGACGGCCTCGCTGCTTGCAAAACTGGCAGAGATGACGGATGCAGAATATGAGGCACTGGATTTGTATCCGGACGAATAAAGGAGAGGAGGAAAAAGACAGATGATGACGAAAACGGCTTATTATATGCAGATGGCGCAGGAAGCTGCGGCACAGATCACTGGCAGCAAAGAACAGTGGACAGCGTTTCTGACCACATCCGCGCGGCTTTATAAGTATCCCTTTGCGGAGCAGCTGATGATCTATAAGCAGAGGCCAGAAGCGACGGCCTGTGCAGAGTACGATCTCTGGAATGATCGGATGAACCGCTATGTGAAGCGTGGCTCCAAGGGCATTGCTCTTTTGGACATGCGCGGCGAGCAGCCGAAACTGCGGTATGTATTTGATGTGGCAGATACCGGAGAACGGAAGAATTCCCGACCGGTACAGCTCTGGAAAATGAAGGCGGAGCATGAGCAGTCAATCATTCGCGCACTGGATGTAGCATTTGATGTTCCTGCCGGTGCTGGGTCTCTGGAAAATCATATCATGGAAACGGCAGAACGCCTTGCAAGGGATTACTGGGAGGAAAATCGCAGGCAGATCAGTGACATCGTTGCAGATTCCTATCTGGAAGGATATGATGAACTCAACATCGGAGCTTCCTTTAAGAGAGCTGCCGCTGTCAGCATCGCATATTCCGTCTTTACCCGGACGGTGGGCAATGCAGATGACTATTTTGAGCACGAGGATTTTCTGGACATCTTTGATTTTAATACGCAGGCTGCCGCCAATGTGCTGGGAACTGCGGTCAGCGAAATGTCCAGCCAGATCTTCCGGGAAATTGAACGCACGATCCGAACCTATGAAAGAGACAAGCAGGCAGAAAGGAGCCAAAACTATGATGGAGTTGAATTACACGAAGAACGGCGATTACCTGATTCCGGACATCCAGTTGTCGGTGCAGGAACAGAAGCCCCTGGGCAAGTACGGGAGGATGCGCAGAGCGTTTCTGCAGGAGAACAACACGCTGCTGTACAATCACCTGATCCTGACCGAGAAGCTGTACCCGCACCTGTGGGAGATTCAGGAGACCGCGACCGCACGGATGGAGCAGATGATGGCGGAGCTTCTGAAAGCGAATCCGGCACCGGACAAGAAATCGAACCAAATGGCCTGGGTGCAGCACATGAACATGCTGAAAGCGCAGGCAGAGGAAGTCATTCTGACGGAACTTATCAACAGCTAAACTTTATGAGCCTGTTTCAGTCCGAGGCAGAGCAGATTCAGAAAATTGATGCGGCGGCAGAAAATGCAGCCAGAGAAGCGGAGAGCGAAAAGCCCTCCGCTTTTGTCATTTCTGAGGATGAAATCGACCGGATGTTGCGAGCAGGTTCTAATTTTGAGGGCGGAAAAATCCGTATTTATGCGCTGTATCAGCAGCAAGGGGACGCGAAAGAACGAGCTGCATTTCTGAAAGCGGAATACGGTCTTGGCGGTCACAGCTATACCTTTATGGATGGCAGTCGTGGTTTTGCAGATTATGACGGAAAAGGTATTCTGCTTCGCAATTATGGCCATGATCGGGAAGTGCGACTCACATGGTCGGCGGTGGATAAGCGGTTAGACCGGCTTGTGGTAAATGGTCAATATCTTACCGCACTGGAAATGGAAGAGTATCGGAAGCTGGAGCAGGAATATGGCGCGCCGCTTCCTATGCCGACTGCCGCCCATGTATTTCCGCCAACGCCACCGGAACACTACGATACCGGAAATGAGCATGTGGACAATATGCTGAATACGGCTGCGGATGTCTATGCCCGGAGCGAGTTGGCAGCACCCCAGCGTTTTACCGTGATGGAGACAGACGATGGCTATGCGGTTTGGGATGATATTCAGGACGGCATTCATGTGGAACCGGATGGTGTTAGCGAAGAGTTTACCAGCGAATGGGAGGCAGAGACTTACCGCCAGCAACTGATTGAAAAAGTTCAGGAACGAGAAGCAAAAGACTGGCTCTATGTTGAACAGAGCAAGCAGAATTTGCAGCAGGACATTCCATTTTCGGATATGGAATCCGAAGAAGCACCGGAATCGGCTCACGCAGAGACAGATCCTCTGGTGCTGGAAATGCAGGAACACGCCAGAGAACTTGCCAGAGAGTCAGGATATGCACCGGATGAACGATTTGTTGTCACGATGACCGGCGAGAACTTCCCGGATTCTAAGGATGCGTTTACCATCTGGGATTATGTTAAAGAAGAGTATTACGGATATTCGGACGGAAAAGTGCAGACATTTGCCGATTATGTGAGTGCGTCAGAGGCGTTGCAGGAGATTCGCGGCAGGAATATGGAGGCTGAAAAAGAGCCTGCAACTGTGCAGCCAGAACCGGCAGCTCCGGTGCAGCCAGATTATCGTGTCGGCGATACGCTGTATCTGGACGGAAAGGCATTTACGATTGAAAAAGTCGGGCTTTTTGATGTGGAGCTTCGGGACCCGGATTCCGTGTATCCGATCTTCCGCTCGGAAAGCAAGGAGAATCTGGCAAGACTTTTGGAGCATGAGGAAAATGTTCACCTGCATAATCTGGTGGTTGATCTGAATTCTGGAAAAGAAGAAGCGTTCCGGGCAGGGCATGAAGCAAAACATGCGGAGAACTACCGCATCAACAGCTTTCACCTCGGCGAAGGCAGTCCTAAGCAGAAATTCCGTGCCAACATGGATGCCATCTACACGCTGAAAGCCTTAGAAAATCAGCATAGGGATGCGACACCGGAGGAACAGGAAACGCTGGCCAATTATGTCGGCTGGGGTGGGCTGGCAGATGCCTTTGACGCAGAGAAAACTGCCTGGACAGGCGAATATAAGGAGCTGAAAGCAGCTCTTACGGAAGAAGAATATGCCGCAGCCAGGGCTTCGACTCTGAATGCGCATTACACCAGCCCTACCGTGATCCGTGCAATCTATGAGGCATTGGACGGTATGGGATTTGAGAAAGGCAATATTCTGGAACCGTCGATGGGTGTCGGCAACTTCTTCGGTATGCTGCCGGATTCCATGCTGGGAAGCAGACTGTATGGTGTGGAACTGGATTCCATCACAGGGCGTATTGCGCAGAAGCTGTATCCGCAGGCAGAAATCAAGGTGGCAGGTTTTGAAACCACCGACCGCCGCGATTTCTATGATCTGGCCGTGGGCAATGTGCCATTTGGCAACTACCGTGTCAGCGATAAGCCCTATGATAAACTCGGATTTTCTATTCACAACTATTTCTTTGCCAAGGCATTGGATCAGGTTCGTCCCGGTGGCATCGTGGCCTTTGTTACCAGCCGCTACACGATGGATTCCAAGAATCCGGACGCGCGAAAGTATCTGGCGCAACGGGCAGAACTGCTGGGAGCCATTCGACTTCCTAACAACGCATTCCGTGCCAATGCCGGTACAGATGTAGTGTCGGATATCATTTTTCTGCAAAAGAGAGACCATCCAATTGATATCGAACCGGATTGGGTGCATCTGGGGCTGATATCGGAGGGTATTACCCTCAACAGCTATTTTGTTGACCACCCGGAAATGGTGCTGGGTGAGATTACAACGGAAAGTACCCAGTACGGCAAGGAAGAATGTACGGTCATTCCGATTCCGGATGAGGATCTGGGAGACCAGCTGCATGAGGCTGTGCAGCATATCGGCGGTCACTATGAAGCGCAGGAGCTGGCACCGGAGGAAGAACTGTCCTTGCAGGGCGAAACCATTCCGGCAGACCCCAATGTAAAGAACTTCTCCTATGCAGTAGTGGATGGGGATGTCTACTTCCGTGAGAACAGCATCATGCGGAAAGCTGACCTTTCTGCGACGGCCACCGGCAGGATCAAGGGCATGGTGGAGCTTCGTACCATTGTGCAGGAACTGATCGACTATCAGCTGAACGATTATCCGGAGGACGCGATTGCCCAGAAACAGCGGGAACTGAATGTAGCCTATGACCGATTCGCCGATCAGTATGGGCTTATCAACTCCCGTGCAAATGCGCAGGCTTTTTCAGAAGATTCGTCTTATTATCTGCTCTGCTCTCTGGAAAATGTAGATGAAAACGGCAGGCTGGAATCCAAGGCGGATATGTTCACCAAACGGACGATTCGACCGGAACGGGCTGTTACCAGCGTAGATACTCCGGCAGAGGCTCTGGCAATCTCCATCGGAGAGCGCGGCAAAGTGGATTTTCCCTATATGTCGGAGCTTTTAGGTACACCGGGAGAATTTGAAAAAATCCAGCAGGAACTGCATGGTGTCATTTTCAAAGACCCGATGACGCAGGGCGGCGAGGAAACCGGCTGGGTGGCGGCTGATGAATATCTGTCCGGCAATGTCCGGGAAAAACTCCGCGTGGCAGAACTGGCTGCGGCTTCTGACCCTGCCTTTGCGGTAAACACGGAATATTTGAAGAAAGCACAGCCGAAAGACCTGGATGCGTCGGAGATTGATGTGCGCCTTGGTGCCACATGGGTCAATCGGGATTATATCCAGCAGTTTATGGAAGAAACCTTTGAACCGCCGTTCTATCTGCGCAGAAATATTGAAGTGAAATTCTCTCCCATGACGGCAGAATGGCAAATTACCGGCAAGAGTACACCGAGCCGGAATGATGTTCATGCCTATATGACCTACGGCACCAGCCGTGCCAATGCCTACCGAATTCTGGAGGATACGCTGAATCTGCGGGATATTCGTATTTACGATACCGTGGAGGATGCAGACGGCAAGCAGAAGCGGGTTCTGAATAAAAAGGAGACCACCCTCGCCCAGCAGAAACAGCAGGCCATTAAGGATGCGTTCCAGAACTGGGTGTGGAAAGACCCTTATCGCCGCGCGGAACTTGTGGAAAAGTATAACGAGCTGTTCAACAGCACTCGTCCCCGTGAGTATGATGGTTCTCATATCCGCTTTGGCGGCATGAATCCGGAAATCCGGCTGCGGGAACACCAGCAGAATGCCATTGCTCATGTGCTGTACGGCGGCAATACGCTGCTGGCCCACGAAGTGGGTGCCGGTAAGACTTTCGAGATGGCCGCTTCTGCTATGGAGGCAAAACGGCTGGGACTGTGCCAGAAATCCATGTTTGTCGTTCCGAATCATTTGACCCTTCAGTGGGCAAACGAGTTTCTGCGTCTGTATCCGAGTGCAAAATTGCTGGTGGCAAGCAAAAAGGACTTTGAAACTGCCCGCAGAAAGAAGTTCTGCGCACGAATTGCTACTGGTGATTACGATGCAGTCATCATCGGGCATTCCCAGTTTGAGAAAATTCCGGTGTCCGCAGAACGGCAGGAGCGGATTTTGACTGCCCAGATTGATGAAATCGAAAACGCCATTGCTGAGATGAAATCCCAGAATGGCGAACGTTTCTCCATCAAACAGATGGAAAAGACCCGGAAAGGATTGGAGGCGAGATTGGAGAAACTTCGGGCAACCGACCGAAAAGACGATGTGATTACCTTTGAGCAACTGGGCGTAGACCGACTGTTTGTAGACGAAGCACATGCCTTTAAGAATCTGTTCCTCTACACAAAAATGCGCAATGTTGCAGGCTTGTCCACATCGGAAGCGCAGAAATCTTCGGATATGTTTATGAAGTGTCAATATATGGACGAGTTGACAGGCGGGCGCGGCATCATTTTTGCGACCGGCACCCCGGTTAGCAACAGCATGACGGAGCTTTACACCATGATGCGGTATCTCCAGTACGGCACGTTGCAGCAGAAAGGGCTGACCCATTTCGACAGCTGGGCTTCTACCTTTGGTGAGACCACCACAGCCATTGAGCTGGCACCGGAAGGAACCGGATACCGGGCAAGAACAAGATTTGCAAAATTCTTCAACCTGCCGGAGCTGATGAATATGTTCAAGGAAGTGGCAGATATCAAGACTTCCGATCAGCTGCATCTACCGGTGCCGGAGGCAAAATTTGAAACCGTGGTGGTGCAGCCTTCGGAGCATCAGCAGGCGATGGTGGCGGAGCTTTCGGAACGGGCGGCGGCTGTGCATTCCGGTGTGGTAGACCCGTCGGTCGATAACATGCTGAAAATCACATCGGATGGCAGAAAGCTGGGACTGGATCAGCGATTGATGAATCCGCTCCTGCCGGATGACCCAAATAGCAAGCTCAACGCCTGTGTGCGGAATGTGCTTCGGATTTATGAGGAAGGACAGTCGGATAAGCTGACCCAGTTGCTGTTCTGCGACCTCAGCACGCCGAAGAACGATGGAACCTTCAATGTCTATGAGGATATCCGCGCCAAACTAATTCAGTCCGGTGTGCCGGAAGAAGAAATCGCATTTATTCATGATGCCGATACTGAGGCAAAAAAGAAAGATTTGTTTGCCAAAGTGCGTACCGGACAGGTACGGGTATTGTTAGGTTCGACACAGAAGATGGGTGCAGGCACGAACGTGCAGGACAGGCTGGTGGCCGTGCATCATCTGGATGTGGGCTGGCGGCCTGCGGATATGACCCAGCGAAATGGTCGTATCATCCGTCAGGGAAACCGAAACAAAGAAGTGCAGGTTTATCAGTATGTGACGGAAGGAACTTTTGATGCCTACCTCTATCAGACACTGGAGAATAAGCAGAAATTTATCAGCCAGATCATGACCAGCAAATCTCCGGTACGTTCCTGTGATGATGTAGATGAGCAGGCTCTTTCCTATGCAGAGATCAAGGCACTTTGTGCCGGAGACCCGCAAATCAAGGAGAAAATGGACTTGGATGTAGATGTTGCAAGGCTGAAAGTATTGAAGGCGGATCATCAGAGCCAGCAGTACCGATTGGAAGATAAATTGATGAAATATTTCCCTGCGGAGATTGAGAAAACGCAAGGGTTCATCAAGGGCTTTCAGTCGGATATTCGGACGGTGGCGGCACATCCGCTGCCGGAAGAGGAGTTCTGCGGTATGGAGGTGAATGGCACACAATTTACTGAAAAAGCCGAGGCCGGTGAAGCAATTCTTGTGGTCTGTAAAGCCAATCAGAGTTTGGAGCCGGTGCCGCTTGGCAGCTATCGCGGTTTCAAGATGGAGTTGTCATATGACAGCTTCCAGAAAGAGTATCTGGTGCTGCTGAAAGGCGAGATGACCCACCGGGTGCCCATCGGCACCAGTGCTGCGGGCAATATCCAGCGTTTGGATAATGCTCTTGCCGGGATTCCTGCAAGGCTGGAGAAGGCGGAACAGCAGCTGGACAATCTTAGGAGCCAGCAGGAAGCTGCGCAGGCCGAGCTTGGAAAGCCGTTCCCCCAGGAGGCAGAACTGGCGGAAAAGAGTGCAAGACTGGCAGAACTGGACGCACTGCTGAATATGGATGATCGTGGAAATGATGATCCAGACCGTGAGAGAACAACGGAAAAGCCGTCTGTCCTGGCAGAGCTGCGTGACCGTGCAGGGCGCATTCCGCCGATGACACATCGAAATGATGAGGAGGTGGCACTATGAGTGTTCGGGAACACTGGATCAATGTCCGGGTAAACCCGGAAGAGCTGGCGAGGATTCGTGAAAAGCAGAAAGAATTGGGGATTCGGAATACCGGTGCCTATATGAGAAAAATGGCGATGGACGGGTACTGCGTAAATCTTGATTTGTCGGATGTGGCGCAGGTATCCACACTTCTTCGCCGATGCAGCAACAACCTGAACCAGTACGCAAAACGCGCCAATGAATCTGGAAGCATCTATGCGGAGGATATCCGGGATTTGCAGAAGCGACTGGATGAACTCTGGGAGATGCAAAAGCTGATCTTAAAGAGGCTTTCTGGTATTCGATGACGGCGCAAACGTGCGGAACTTCTATTGCACATGGCACAGATGAAACAGTCTGTGTCATTACATATTTTTTGCAGGTCTTCCTGTTGACATCGTGGTGTTTGACAAGCGGGTACGATAAAATGAAGATGAAAAGAAAAACGAAGGGGTGAAATCCATGAAGATCGTATGTTTTTTGTTGAAGCTGGTGCTGAAAATCCTGTTGCTGCCGGTTGCGTTTCTGCTGCGATTTCTGTGCTTTATCTGGAATCTGCTGATGCAGCTATCCCTGTGGGTACTTTCGCCGGTTATGCTTTTCGTTCTTGGCTGCGGCATTTATTCTGTGGTTCGGGCGAGCTGGACGGATGTGTTCCTGCTGACCCTGATTGAGATGGGACTGTTCGCAGCTGCGGTTGGAGCGGGCGGCATCATGGAACTAATGGAACGGCTGTGCGAGTGTGTAGAGGATGTTTTGACAATTTGAGTTCAGGAGGGATTAGATGGATATTCAGTTTATGAAAGATTATTATGATTTACGGTACGAGGAAACAGATGGAGAGAATCATTTTGTGGAAGAGACTGCTTATCAGGAAAAACAGTCTGAGCAATCGAAGATGGAAGACCAGCTGATGGAAATGGTGGGCGGCAGCGAATCTAATGTGTGGAAGCTGTACGAAAGCATTATGTGTGTCTATTTCGATATGGAAGAAATCATCAAGCAGGCCGTTTATTTGCAGGGAGCTTATGACCGGGAACGGATGTTAAAATGAGAATAGTAGATTGGTAAGAGCTGCCTTCGGGTAGCTCTTTTTAGATGGAGAAATATGAAAATGGCGGCTACAAGACTAATTGCGCTGCATATTAATAAAGGAAAGACGGTGGCGCAGTGTCTGGCTGACCGTACTGATTATACTGAGAATGCAGCAAAGACGGAAGATGGAAAATATATCAGCGCGTATGCCTGTGACGCAAAGACCTGTGATGAAGAATTTCTGCTCTCCAAACGGCAGTATGAGCATATCACCGGTAGAACCCAGGCGCATGATGTGATTGCATATCAGATTCGGCAATCTTTTAAGCCCGGAGAAATCACGCCGGAGGAGGCGAACAAGGTTGGATATGAGACGGCCATGCGCTTTACTAAGGGAAAACATGCCTTTATCGTGGCTACCCATGTTGATCGTGCACACATTCATAACCACATTATTTTTAATTCGACTACATTAGACAGCACCAGAAAATTCCGAGATTTTCGCTTATCCGGTCTTGCACTGGCAAGGCTCAGTGATATCGTCTGTCTGGAACACCGGTTGTCGGTCATTATCCGGAAGCCCTATGGAGAGCGGCAGAGGAGAACGGAATACCCGGAGAAAAAATCGCAGCGGGATGAAATCTGCGAGGCCATTGATGCAGCATTGGCAAGAAATCCAAAAGACTTTCGGGAACTGATTGAAATTTTGCAGGAGGCCGGATACGAGTATAAAGATGGAAAACAGCCTGCCCTGCGGGGAAAAGGCCACGCCAGATTTGCTCGTTTCCGCTCTCTTGGCAAAGGATATTCGGTCGAAGAACTCTGCGAAGTGATTGCCGGAAATGCGGTTCATAAAAGCAAATTTGCAGAGAAAAATCGTACAAACGCACGGTCAGCACAGGTGCATCAAAAGGCAGAGCTGTCGTTCCTGATTGATGTCCGTGCCAAAATGCAGGCGGGCAAAGGCGCGGGATATGCGCGTTGGGCGAAAGTCTTTAATCTGAAGCAGATGGCAAAAGCTATGATGTTCATGGAAGAGCATGGAATCAAGAACTATGCAGAGCTGAAAGAAAAGGCAGATGGAATTTCTGAAAAATGTGATGCGCTGCTGGAATCTGTAAAAGCAGATGAGGCACGGATGTCGGAAGTGTCAGTGCTGCGGAAGCATCTGATCAATTATGCCAAGACAAAAGATGTTTTTGCTGCGTATAAAGCATCCGGCTACGACCGGGAGTTCTATGAAGCCCATCGGGATATGCTGGCCTTGCGCAGCGCAGCAAAAAAGGCGTTTGATGCCTATAAGAAAGAGAACGGTTCTGACAAAAAGCTCCCGCGCATCAGCGAGCTGAACACAGAGTATGCGATGCTTCTGGAACGAAAGAAAAGCTCCTATGCAGAGTACCGCAAGACCAAATCGGAAATGCAGGATTGGCTTGTGGCACAGAAAATCGTGCAGGAAATCCTGAAAGAGGACGAACAGAAGAAAGAGCAACTGCATGAGCAGGAAGTGCGGCAGGAAGAAGAAAATAGATAGAATAGCAGATGATGGAAAGCCCGGTGCAGTGTGAGTGTTATGCTCATGCTGCACCGGGCTTTTTTTCTTTGGCAGGAACTGCCGTTAAAGCATCCGGAACGGATGCGCAGCTCGATGCCGCAGGCAGCGTTCTATGGGGATTGGGGAGTTTCCCCAACAAGCAGAAAATCGCTTTCGTGTCACGAAAGCCCTGCTTGCAGAAGAGTGGGTTCTAAAAAAATCGTTCAAAATTTGGAAGAACTTTCGATTGATTTTGTTCGTTTCTTGGAGTAGAATATAAATGAGAAATTTTAACTTGCTGCGAGTGACTTTAGACATCGAAAAAGAGGTTCCGTATGGATTTCATGACGATTAAGCAGGCTTCTGAAAAATGGGGCATCTGCACAAGGAGAGTACAGACATTATGCACGGAAGGGCGAATTGATGGTGCCGAGCGTTTAGGCCATCAGTGGGTCATTCCTATTAACGCCGAAAAGCCGAAGGATGCCAGAATCAAAAGCGGCAAATACATTAAAACAAAATCCGGAAATGGAGAGAACGAAGATGGAAAGAAAACCGTATAGTGCCGGAGCAGTGAAATTTTCGTTCTGGTTCATGGAATTTCGGAAAACCGTGCAGCTTTTGAGCGAGGGTAAGAGCTTTGCAGATATTAAAAAGTTGAATGAAGAGACAAACATCTATGGTGCACCGACAAAACTACGAGCGCAGCAGATTTATTCTACCGTAACAGCCCGTATCAAGACATTAGATGAAAGCTTTTATCCAATCTTTTTGAGCAGTGATCTTGCTACACAAAAACTATTTGTGCTGACTGCGGCTCTTTTGCATGACACGCTGTTCTTTGATTTTGTGTATGAAGTAGTGCGGGAAAAAATGATTCTTGGTTCCGATGAGCTGACGGATGCAGATATCCGGATATTTTTCAAAAATAAGCAGGAACAGAGTGAGAAAGTGGCTTCTCTTCAAGACTATACGCTGCGCCGCCTCGGTTCCTGCTATAAAACGCAGCTTTATGAAGCGGGGCTTTTAGAAAGCAACCGGGCAAACAGCACAAGAAAAATACTGAAGCCAATTCTTGATATTGCATTTGAGCATTGGCTTTATGACCATGATCTTGGCATCATGGTAAAAACACTGACGGGGGTAAGATGAAATGGATTTAAGCCAAAGACTGGACGAGATGGAGCTTGCAATCCATAAGCCATCTTTCCGAAAAGGAACAGGCCGCGCAAATGAGGTCAACTATTGGGTGTTTGATTATCCACCGGAAAAGGAACTGGAAGTTCGGGAGCGTGTAGAGTATCTGAAAAATAAGAATGACCGGGGCGATGATGATTTTGAGCTTGTGGTCTTTGACCTGTATGATATCATCATTGACTTTTTGGAAAAGAAAAACTTTATGGAAAAGTGCTATGACTTTGAAAAAAAGCGAGGAATCGAGCGTATCGTCAAGGCAGTGACCAACTCCATGAAGGTGAATGACGATGACAGCCTGATCGTGCAATATATCAAAGAACATACGCCGGAGAATGCAGTCGTGTTCTTAACCGGTATCGGCAAGTGCTATCCGATTTTGCGCTCCCACAAGGTGCTTAACAACTTACATCAGGCATTTGTGCGCTGCCCGGTCGTGATGTTCTTTCCGGGAACCTATAATGAGCAGGAGCTGATCCTGTTCAATGAGATTAAAGACGATAACTATTACCGGGCATTCCGACTGGTAAAGTAATGGATGGAGGAAACTGTTATGCAGATCAAGGACATGTTCCGAAAGAAAATTGACCGTGAGATACAGGGCGTTATCATTGTCGGTCAGGGTGAAGAAACAAATGTAGCGCAGGAGCTGGAAGAGTATGTTGTGACCCGTGAGCTTCAGCGTCATTTTGCGGATTTCTTTGCAGCATATAAAAAAGGTATTCAGGGAACCACACCGAAAATGGGTGTCTGGATTTCCGGCTTCTTTGGAAGTGGTAAATCTCATTTCCTGAAAATCCTGTCCTATCTGCTTCAGAATAAACAGGTCGGAGACAAACATGCCATCGACTACTTTATCGAGGATCAGAAGATTACCAATCAGATGGTGCTGGCAGATATGCAGCTGGCAGCAAACACCCCATCGGACGTAATTCTTTTCAACATTGATTCCAAAAGCGATTCGAATGGCAAAGAAAATAAAGATGCCATTGTGAACGTATTCCTGAAGGTCTTCAATGAGATGCAGGGCTTCTGCGGTTCCATGCCGCACCTTGCCGACCTGGAGCGCAGGCTTTCCGAGGAAGGTCGTTTTGAAGAGTTTAAGGAAAAGTTTGAAGAAGAGTATGGAGATCCGTGGGAAAGCTCTCGCCAGGACTTCGATTTCATTCAGGATTCCGTTGTCGATGTTCTTTCTGACATGGATTTCATGAGCGAATCGGCTGCTCGTAACTGGTGTGAGAAAGCAACCGAGGGCTACCAGATCAGTATTGAGGATTTCGCCAAGCGTGTAAAGTCCTATATTGAGAAAAAAGGTAACAACCACCATGTGGTTTTCCTTGTAGATGAGATTGGCCAGTACATTGGTGATGATTCCAAACTGATGCTGAACCTTCAGACAGTGACGGAAGAACTGGGCAAGGAATGCATGGGCAAGGCTTGGGTAATCGTAACGAGCCAGCAGGATATCGACTCCATTACCAAGGTGAAGGGTAACGACTTCTCCAAGATTCAAGGACGTTTCGATACACGTCTTTCTTTGTCCTCTGCCAATGTGGACGCTGTTATCAAAAAGCGTATTCTGGATAAGACCGAGACAGCAGCACAGAGCCTGCGTCTGCTCTATGACCAGAAAGCAACCATCATCAAAAATCTGATTGTCTTCAACGACGGCGTGGAGAAAAAACTGTACGCCAACGCAGAAGACTTTGCAGAGGTTTATCCTTTTGTTCCATACCAGTTTAATTTGCTTGCCAGCGTGCTGACCAGCATCCGTACCCACGGTGCATCCGGCAAGCACCTGTCCGAAGGTGAACGTTCCATGCTGGCTCTGTTCAAAGAATCTGCCATGCAGCTGATGGACGATGAGATGGGAGCCATCGTGCCGTTCTATCGGTTCTATGATGCATTGGAGAACTTCCTCGACCACAGCCACAGCAGCGTGATCATCCGCGCTTATGACAACAGCTACATCAACCCGGAAAAGAAGGAAAAAGATGTCTTTGCCATCAATGTGTTGAAGACCCTTTTCCTGATTAAATATGTTCTGGAGATCGAAGCCAACGTGGACAACATCGTCAGCCTGATGATTACCAGCATTGACGATGATCGTATTTCTTTGAAGGCACAGGTGGAGGATGCACTGAAAGTGCTGATGCGCCAGATGCTGATCCAGAAGAATGGCTCCATCTATGTATTCCTGACCGATGAGGAACAGGAAATTAACAACGAAATCGAAAAAGAAAATGTGGAGATGCCGGAGGTCATCACGAAGATTGCGGAGATGATCTATGAGGACATTTTCTCCAGCAAGAAGTATCAGTACCCCAGCTTTGGCGGACGGTATGCGTTCTCCTTCAATCAGACAGTGGATGACCGCCCCTATAAGGCAAACCAGAATTACGATATCGGCCTCCGTGTGCTGACCCCGTGGTATGAAGGCGGCACCGATGATGGTACGCTGCGCCTGCTCTCCGGCCAGGGCAAGGAAGTCCTTGTGGTTCTGCCGAATGATGATGCGTTCCTGACGGAAATGCGGGCATACTTAAAAATTGAGCGGTTCCTGCGCAAGAATACTTCTGTGCAGCTTGCCAAGTATGAGACCATTAAGGAAGCAAAGCGCGTAGAGATGCGGGAACGCAACGGTAATGCCAAGCTTTACCTGACGGAAGCTATGAAAGAGGCTACCATCTATGTCAATGGCGATGTGCTGCACACCTCCGGTAAGGAAGTGACCAGCCGCATCAACGAGGCTATAGGCCGACTGGTGCAGACGGTTTACCATAAGCTGTCCTACATTGACGCAGCGATGGGCGAAGCAGATATCCGGAAGATGTTCAAGACCAGCAACCAGCTGTCGCTGTCGCTGGGAGATACCGGAGAATCCAATGTCCACGCGCTGGATGATGTGTTGCAATTTGTGGCAGGCAACTCTCGGATGCACATGAAAACTTCTATGAAAACCATCAAGGATCGCTTTATGAAAGCACCCTATGGCTTTGTGGAAGATGACATCCATTGGCTGGTGGCACGTCTCTTTAAGCGTGGAGATCTGTCCTTTACGGTCAACGGTGAGAGCGTCAATCTGAACAACCGTTCCGAAGAGGAAATCATCGGCTACATCACGAAGAAGCAGTTCGTGGATAAGCTGCTGACGGAAGTGCGCGTCCGGGTGCCGGAAAACCAGAAAAAGGCCGTTCGCACCGTGATGAAAGAGCTGTTCAAGGTGGCACCGCCTGCCGATGACGAAGATACCATTATGAAGAACTTCCAGCACTATTGTGAGAATCGGATCACTGAGATTGAGCGGCTGGAACCGAAATATGAGAATTACGCCTATCCCGGAAAAGAAATTCTGGAAAAGGGCAAGAAGCGGCTTTCCGCACTGGTGCAGATTCAGGCACCGCTGGAATTCTTTAAGACCGTATTCGATGCACAGGATGATCTGATGGATTTTGGTGAGGACTATGAGCCAGTCCGTGATTTCTTTGGCAGTGAACAGCTGACCATCTTCACTCGTGCGCTGGATATGCTGAATATCTACGAGGACAGTAAGACCTACATCGTGGATGCAGAACTGGAGGACGTGGTGGCCAAGATGCGCACCATCGTCCGGATGGCGAAGCCCTACAAGGAGATTCCGAAGCTGCCGGAGCTGCGAGAGAAGTTTATGAACTGCTATATGCGCATTCTGGAAGAGCAGGCAGAGCCGGTCAAGGATTCCATCAATCAGGATCGGAACCGTGTCTTTGAAGTGCTGAACACCAAGCCCTATAAAGATGCAAAGTTTAACCGTTATCTGGAACTGTTTAAGGAGATCATGGACGGTGCGGAGCACTGCAACAATGTCTCCACTCTGCGCAGCTATGCAGATAAGGCGGAGGCATTGAAGCTGCGCCTGCTCAACGAGATGAACGCAGAAGATATCCGTCTTGTGCAGGAGGCAGCGGCAAAGGCCGAGGCAGAGCGTAAGCGTCAGGAAGAAGAGGCGGAAAAGCGCGGCGAGACCGTGAAACCGGCAGAAAAGGTGGCAGAACCGCAGCCGGTATATAAGGTGCGCACCACGAAGAATGTTTCCATCAAGACGGTTGCCAAGACTGCATCGTGGCGGCTGGAGAGCAAGGATGATGTTGATAAATACCTTGCTGCATTGCGCGAAAACCTGCTGAAAGAGATGGACGAAGATACAATCGTCAACATTGAACTATAAATGACAGGAGGATTGGCTCCATGAACAAGACAGCCATAAAGAATTTTGCGATCTGGGCGCGGAATAAGCTGATTGCAGATGTCAGCTATGATGCCCGCCTGATCGGTATTACGGAGGACGGCATTGCAAAGCCGTTGCCGCAGAGCTTCGGCGGCACTCAGTTCTTCGATATCGGCACTGCAGAACCGTATTCGATTTCCGGCGAGGCCGTGCGGCAGCGTGACAAGCTGATAGAGGTCATCCAGCAGAAGGAAAAGGATACCGACTACAAAACCGCATATCAGTATGTGATCGAGGAGGTTGCCTATACATGGTTTAACCGCCTGATCGCCATCCGTTTCATGGAGGTCAATGACTATCTACCTTCCCATATCCGGGTTCTTTCTTCCGAGAGCGGTAAGCTGGAGCCGGATCTGGTCACAACACCGTTTGACGCAGAGCTTCCCTTCACTGCGGAGGAAGAAGCTCAGATTTTCCAGCTGAAGCAGGACAACAAGCTGGACGAAGTGTTCCGCATCCTGTTCCTGAAACAGTGCAACGCCCTGAACGAGATTCTGCCTGCGCTGTTTGAAAAGACAAAGAACTACAACGAGCTGCTGCTCAGCTTGTCCGTTATTGACCAGGATGGTGTAGTCTATCACCTGATTCACGATATCCCGGAGGATGACTTCAACATCGAGCGCGGTGGTCAGGTGGAGATCATCGGCTGGCTGTACCAGTATTACAACACTGAACCGAAAGCGGCTGCCTTTGCAAAGAACGGTAAGATCACCAAAGAGGAAATCCCTGCTGTGACTCAGCTGTTCACCCCGGACTGGATCGTTCGTTACATGGTGGAGAACAGCCTGGGCCGTCTGTGGGTGGAAGGACACCCGGACTGCGACCTGAAAGAAAACTGGAAATACTATCTGGAAGAGGCACAGCAGGAGCCAGAGGTGCAGGTAAAACTGGCAGAAATTCGCAAAGAGTACGCTGCACTGAATCCGGAAGATATCAAGCTCATCGACCCCTGTATGGGTTCCGGCCATATCCTCGTATACGCCTTTGATGTGCTGATGCAGATTTACGAGAGTGCTGGTTACAGCCAGCGTGATGCTGCAAAGAGCATTCTGGAACATAACATCTACGGTCTGGACATTGATGACCGTGCCTATCAGCTGGCGTATTTTGCCGTGATGATGAAAGCACGGCAGTACAACCGCCGTATTTTGAACGGTGAAAACAGCTGCCATGTCTATGCCATTCAGGAGAGCAACAGAATCAACCGTGCGCACCTGAAATATTTCGGCGCAGGGATGGACGATATTGAGAAGAACGCCGCCAAGATGCAGCTGGAAGGTCTGCTGGACACCCTGACCGATGCCAAGGAGTATGGCTCTATCCTGAATGTGGAGAGCTACAATTGGGATTTGCTGCGCCAGTTTGTGGCAGCGGAAGATACCGCCGGTCAGATCAGTATGGACAGCGTAGGTGTGGAAGATACCGCCGAGCAGCTGAATCGACTTATCAACATTGGGGAGACCATGGCACGGAAGTATTGGATAACTGTTACGAATCCGCCGTATGCAGGTGCTAATAAACTTGATGGCAAACTGAATACTTTTATCAAAGAGCAATATCCAAATAGCAAAGCTGATATGAGTACGGTTTTTATGGAAAAAACGATGGATATGCTATTGCAAAATGGAATGATGTCAATGATTAACATTCCCGTCTGGATGTTTCTTCCTACTTATGAAAAACTCCGCCAAATACTATTGTCTGAAGACTGTATTTTAAGCTTAATCCATCCGGGAAGAGGAATTTTTGGATCTGATTTTGGAACAACGGCGTTTGTAATATGTAAAAAATGTATGTCAAATTATACAGGCATATATTATCGTCTCTATAAAAAGCAAGGCGATGTTGAAACATCAGAAGTTAGAGAGCAGGCATTTTTGGCCGGAGAATCAGTGTTTTGTGCGCAACAAAGTCAATTTTCAATTATACCAGGGCAACCGATTGCTTATTCGACAAGTCACAATATGCTTAAGACTTTTGCAGCAAAAAAAATTGGGGATATAGAATATCCTAAACAAGGACTTTCGACCGCTGATAATGAACGATTTTTAAGACTATGGTATGAGATAGACCAGTTAAAGTTTGCAAGTAATTGTAGTAGTAATGAAAATTCTATTGCGTCTTGTGCCAAATGGTTCCCCTTCAACAAAGGAGGAGATTTTAGAAAGTGGTATGGAAATTTTGATTATGTTATAAATTGGGAGAATGGTGGCTATGAATTGAGAAATTTCAAGAATGCTGCTATTCGAAATCCTAATTATTATTTTGAACCCCATGTAACATGGTCAAAGGTTTCAATAAGTAAGGTTGCTTTTAGATATAGACCAGTGGGTTCAGTGTTTAGTGATGCAGGCTGTGCAGCAACTTTTCATGATGATGTTTTATGGTATGCATTGGGCTTATTGAATACCAAATATGCGCAACGTGTTTTTGACATCATAAATCCAACGGTGAATTATACACAGAGTACCATTGCGAATTTACCTTACATTGTAAATGCTGCGAAAAAAGAAATAATTACTGAAACAGTCAAGAAAAACGTATTTGTTACTCAAAATGATTGGGACTCTTTTGAGACTTCTTGGGACTTTAAGAAGCACCCATTGCTTCGCAATGTTTCCACGATTTCCGAAGCCTTTAACCAGTGGCAGAAAGAATGCGATGACCGTTTTAACCAGCTGAAAGCCAATGAAGAAGAGCTGAACCGCATTTTTATCGACATTTACGGCTTGCAGGATGAGTTGACTCCGGAAGTGGAAGATAAAGATGTGACCGTGCGCAAGGCTGACTTGCAGCGGGATATCAAGAGCCTGCTCAGCTACGCCGTGGGCTGTATGTTTGGCCGCTACTCTATTTATAAGGATGGATTGATTTTTGCAGGTGAACCATATTCCTTGCAGGCATTTGCGGATAAGCTGAACGACCGTCCCGGGACGATTTCTGCTGATGAATTGGAACGTGCATACCGCAATGAAGGTGTTGTGGTTGATGAAATGTTCTTCCCGGATGCAGACAATGTTATTCCTATCACCGATGAAGAATATCTGGACGATGACATCGTATCGCGCCTGTGCGACTGGCTGAAGGTAGTGTACGGTGCGGATACACTGGAAGCAAACCTTGATTATATCGCAAAAGCCCTTGGCAATAAGGGCAGCACCAGTCGAGAAATCATCCGCAACTACTTCCTGAACGATTTCTTCAAGGATCACTGCCAGACCTACTCTGTCACTGGCTCCGGTAAGCGTCCAATCTATTGGCTGTTTGACAGCGGCAAGCAGAACGGCTTTAAGGCACTGGTCTATCTGCACCGCTACACGCCGGATACCATCGGCAACCTGCGTATCGACTACCTGCACAAGATGCAGCGTGTGTATGAATCCGAGATCAACCGGATGCAGGATATGATGGATCACAGCGAGAATGCCCGTGAAGTGGCAGCAGCCTCCAAGCGTAAGGATAAACTCGCCAAGCAGCTGAAGGAATGCCGGGAATACGATGAGAAGATCAGCCATCTGGCACTTTCCCGTATCGAGCTTGATCTCGATGACGGCGTAAAGGTCAACTACCGTAAGCTCCAGACCGCGCAGGATGGCAAGTTCTATGAGGTGCTGGCGGACAGCAAGAACATCATGGTGAAAGAAAAGAAATAAGAGGAACAGGAGGCGTTTGCAATGATTTTGTACCACGGAAGCAATGTTATCGTAGAACAGCCGAAACTTATCCGGCAAAATCGCTATCTGGACTTCGGTTTTGGATTTTATACCACCACCAACCGCGATCAGGCAATAAACTTCGCTCAGAAGGTCACAGATCGCCGCAAAACAGGAGCCGCTACGCTCAATATTTATTCCGTAGAGGAAGCTGTGGCTTTCAAGGAGTGCAGCTTGCTGCGCTTTGATAGCCCAGATGAAGCATGGTTGGATTTTGTAGCTGAGAACCGTCAGGGAACCTATCAGGGAAAGCAGCATGACCTGATTTATGGTGCTGTGGCAAATGATGATGTGTACCGCACCATTACCCTGTATATGACCGGAGTGTTGGATAAGGAACAAACACTGGCGGCACTCAAGATTCGGAAATTGTTCAACCAGCTGGTGTTTGCAACCGAGAAGTCCCTGCAATACTTGCATTTTGAAGGGAGGGAGCTTGTATGAACGAAGATCAGTTCAGCGCAATGCTTGCAATCATTGTGCCGCCCATCATCGAACAGATTACAAAAAACAGCAATGTGGATGATGAAAAAGCGATTTCCCGCTTTTATCAGTCCAAGCTCTATCAGGAACTTTCGGATGAAAAATCAAAATTGTGGCATTACAGCCCGATGACGCTGTATACCATGTATCAAGATGAACTTCTGACAGGCTCCTATGATTACCCGGAGGAGGCGTGAGCGATGAGCAAAGAATCCAATTTTTTGATTTATTGCATGGAGCGGTACCGTCATTTCAAAGGGCTTTCCGGTGCAGATGTAGCAAAGACTTTTGAAGAGTATGGCATCTATGGGTACATCACAAAGTATTTTGAATCACTGCACACAATGGGGGATCATTGCATCGTGCAGGATATTGACGATTATATTAGCAGCATCACAGGCAACAACCGGATCAAGGCGTAACTGCCTGTATGATATTCCCCAAAGGGCGGAATCTATCGAGTAAAGGAAATTGATATGGCAGAATTGAACCTGAAACAAATTATAGACCGCCTGAATGCGGAATTTACCGGGGAGACCCGGAAACTGGTTTTCTGGTACGATGACAAGGCAGAATTTGCCGAGGATATGGAGACGGTGGAGCTTCAGAATGCGAAGATCTACCATCTCCAGCCGGATAACCAGTTCTATACAAAGTATTTTCTGGAACGTGTGGATAAGACCACGAATTATCTGATTTATGCACCGTTTCCGAAGCCGGATGTAAGGGACAACCATCTGGAAGACACAATGCTGTATTCCAGACGGTTCTTTGCCGACCGTGCTTCCCTCTTGTCGGTTGACCTCGGTATTGAGGAAAAGTACAAGCCGGTTATTGAGAAGCACATTAAGTTTTTCGCCAACAAAGAGCGCACTCAGCGGTTCTATGATTTGGAAATCGAAAACTTCAATGAAGAAAATATCCTTGTCGGTCTGCTAAGTGCAGTCTGCAAGGCGCGTACATGCTCTTTTGAGGAAGTCGTGCGCATCGTGTTGACGGATGGCGAGCTGGTGGACAATGCTTTCTTGCAGGAGTTTGAAAAATACGATCTGCTGTCTGCATTCTGGCAGCTCTGTGAGCAGCATTTCGGATACACCGATACAAAACCGAGTTTGGAACGGCTGCTGGTAACATTGTTCGTTACTTATACTGGGCGATATGTGCAGGCAGAGCTTCCGGCAGCATGGAAGAGCTTTGTCTCATACAAGTCAGGCAATATCATCGCATTTCTCGATAGCCTGATGAACAGCGTCCTGTACCGGGACAAATACGACGCTCTGTCGGCGCACGTTGCCAAAGGGCTGAATGTTCTTTCGGCATTTGCAGGAATGCGAGTGGACGATTTGGTGGAGTGCGACACTTTCCTTGCCGTGGATCAGGTGCTGGTAAAGTGGCTCATTGGCAGACTTGTTTCGGAAGATATCGGTGCAATCGTAAACGGATTTACCATTCCGGAACTCTGTGAAAAGCGGGCTAAAATGCACTTTGGCAGAAAGACCGGGAAAACCTATCAGATGCTTTCCAGTGCATACAGCATGGTGAAGGAAGCGGATTACCATGCCGCAGATGGCTTAAAGCCAATTATCGACCGATATCTTGCTGCGGATTACAATATGGATCAGCAGTATCGGAAATTCTACTATTATTACGACCAGCTGGAGAGCACGGAAAGCTTTGAGCCGCTTCGGGAGCTGGTGGAAAATATCTACACGAACGAATATCTGGCTTGTCTGCTCCCAGCATGGAATGCTGGAATTCAGCAGGATGCCGCATTTTCGGCGATTCCGTTGCAGCGGGAGTTTTACAATGCCAACCTGCGCTATACCAAGGAACGCACCGTGGTCATCATTTCGGATGCCATGCGTTACGAGGTAGGACAGGAGTTGTTTGCCAGAATGCAGGATGACCCGAAATGCACGGCAAAACTTTCTGTACAGTTGAGTGTTCTTCCGTCTTATACGAGGCTCGGTATGGCAGCACTTTTGCCACATAAGACACTGGAAATGACGGATGATTTTCAGGTACTGGCAGATGGTATCCTTTGCGATAATCTGGCAGGTCGGCAGCAGGTGCTGCAAAGCTATAACCCGGATAGTGTCTGTGTACAGTTCGATGATATCAAAAATTTGAAAGTGGCAGAGCTGCGAGATGTGCTGACAAAACGTCAGATTATCTATGTATATCATAATCAGATCGACGCGCGCGGAGACAAGGCAAATACCGAGGATGAGGTATTCAATGCATGTGAGGAAGCCGTTAAGGAAATGATGGATTTGAGTCATAGAATTTCCGTCAGCGGCAACACCTATCATTTTATCGTCACTGCCGATCATGGCTTTATTTACAAGCGTGATAAGTTGACAGAAAGTGACAAGATTTCCGGGAAAAGCGCGGACAAAGAATTTGTCAATCGCAGATTTATTGTGTCTAAGGCGGCACTGGAAGATGACGGCATTGACCATATGAGCATGGGACACGTTCTGGGGAATGAGGACAGCAAGGTGGTGTCCTATCCAGTCAGCAGCAATGTCTTTAAGGTGGCCGGAGGCGGTGCTAACTATGTGCATGGCGGTTCCTCACCGCAGGAAATGCTGGTGCCGGTGCTGGAGTTTAAGATGGAGCGCGGTCATATGGAAACAAAGAATGCAGAGATTGCTCTGGTCAGCATTGTCCATAAGATTACGAACCTGATCACGTCCATGGACTTTATTCAGTCGGATGCCGTTAGCGATACTGTAAAAGCTGCAAAATACCGCATTTTCTTCCTCTCGGAAGACAATGAGAAAATCTCGAACGAAAACAGTTATGTGGCGGACAGTCGTGAGGAAAATGCACAGAAGCGTATCTTCCGGATGCGGTTCACATTCAAGAATAAGAAATACGACAAGGACAAGCAATATTACCTTGTGGTTTACGACGAAGAAAGCGGTCTGGAGCAGTGGAGGCAGCCTGTCATCATGGACATTGCCTTTGCAGATGACTTTGGATTCGGATTCTGATATAGAGGAGGCAGGAATTCCGTATGGAAATGATGGATATGGCGGCAGATGATAACCGTGAAGAACTGCGCCGGAAGCTGCGCAGCAACTTTGACGGTCGGATCGTCCGCAAAGACCTGACAAAGAAAATAAAAGAAGGAGCGAATGTTCCGGTCTATGTGCTGGAGTTCCTGCTGGGTCAGTATTGTAGTTCAGACGATGAGACAATCATTGAGCAGGGCGTTCAGAATGTAAAACGCATTCTGGCAGATAATTTTGTCCGCCCGGATGAGGCTCAGAAAATTCTCTCACAACTGCGCAAGAACGGGAGCCATACCATTATTGATATGGTGACAGTACATCTCGACATCAAAAAGGATTGCTTTTTTGCAGAGTTCTCTAACCTTGGTCTCACCAATGTGCCGATTACGGATGATTATCCGGAAAAATATGACCGGCTGCTTTGCGGCGGTATCTGGTGCATCGTGCAGCTGGAATATGAGTCTGAGGGAGACAGCAGCTTTGGAATCACGGATATAGATGGACAGCCGATTTCCTCTAAACAGAAAAAGCAGAAGGACATCTCTCCCATCAGCATCCATAAGCTGACTCCGATTCAGATGCCCCATATCGACATCGAAGAAGTTCGAGAGGGACGCAAGGCATTCACACAGGAAGAGTGGATGGATGTTATGCTGCGTTCCTGCGGATATGAGCCGGAACAGCTGAACAATCGGGAAAAGTGGCTGCTGCTTGCGCGTATGTTACCGCTGGTGGAGAACAACTTCAATCTCTGTGAGTTGGGGCCGCGCAGCACAGGCAAGTCCCATATCTATAAAGAAATCAGCCCGAACAGTATCCTGGTATCCGGTGGTCAGACGACCGTTGCAAATCTGTTTTACAATATGGGGCGCAAAACCGTAGGTTTGGTAGGCCTATGGGACTGCGTTGCCTTTGATGAGGTTGCCGGAATCAAGTTTAAGGACAAAGACGGCATTCAGATTATGAAAGACTATATGGCTTCCGGCTCCTTTGCCCGTGGCAAAGAGGAAAAGGCAGCATCGGCATCTATGGTCTTTGTAGGAAACATCAATCAAAGCGTGGATGTGTTGCTCAAGACTTCCTCTCTGTTTGACCCGTTCCCGCCGGAGATGGGAACGGACACAGCCTTTCTTGATCGTCTGCATTGCTACATTCCAGGCTGGGAGATTCCGAAGTTCCGTCCGGAGCATTTTACAAACGACTACGGCTTTATCACGGATTACTTGGCAGAGTTTATCCGAGAACTGCGGAAAGAACAGTATGGTGATGCGTTGGATAAGTATTTCCGCCTTGGAAAGAACCTGAACCAGCGCGATACGATTGCTGTCCGCAAGATCGTAGGCGGCTATGTGAAATTGCTATATCCGGATGGGGAGTTCACGAAGGAACAGATTGAAGAAATTCTTGTATTTGCGCTGGAAATGCGCCGTCGCGTCAAGGAGCAGCTGAAAAAACTGGGTGGAATGGAATTCTATGATGTGAACTTCAGCTATATTGATCTTGATACCTTTGAAGAAAAATTTGTTTCCGTGCCAGAGCAGGGCGGCGGCAAACTCATTCCTGATGGTATCTGCAATCCTGGACAGGTATATACCGTAAGTCAGGGTAAGTCCGGTATGATCGGTGTATTCCGCCTCGAAAGCCAGATGCTGCCCGGCAACGGAAAATTTGAACGTACTGGCCTTGGCAGCGACCGTGACTGCAAGGAATCCACGAATACGGCGTTCAATTTCCTGAAAGCTAACGGAAATCGCATCAGTGGCAGCATCAGTACTACGATGCGGGATTACATCATCAACTATCAGGATTTGCAGGGCATTGGCATGACCGGAAAGCTGGCATTGCCTACATTGATTGCACTATGCAGCATCGCTCTTGGACGGCCTACGGTCAGTACACTTGCCGTGCTGGGAGAAATCAGTATTAGCGGCACGATTCTGAAAGTGGACGAGCTTGCCAATAGTTTGCAGGTGTGTCTCGATAGCGGAGCAAAGAAAGTGTTGCTTCCGATTACCAGTGCAGCAGACCTTGGCACCGTGCCGCCGGAGCTGGTGGGTAGTTTTAATCTGATTTTCTACAGCAGCGCGGAAGATGCGGTGTTTAAGGCGTTGGGGGTAGAGTGAGTATGTTTGAAAATGGTTTGACATGGGTAAAGGCGGATTTTCATCTCCATACCCATAAAGATAAAGAGTTTAAGTATTCTGGTGAAGAAAACGGTTTTGTTAAGGAGTATATAGCCCAGCTAAAATCAGAGAGTGTCTCTGTTGGAGTGATTACTAATCACAATAAATTTGACGAAGGCGAATATAAAGCCTTGAAGAAAAGCGGGCGAAAAGAAGGTATTCTGATTTTGCCAGGTGTTGAATTGTCTGTAAAGGAAGCTAATGGGATACATACTCTTATTGCCATGCCTGGGGCGCACTGGCGCTGTATGAATTGCCGACTACAATCCTTGGTGTCCGTCCTGGAAAGCCAGGCTATGAGGAAATTGTGGTATCGCCCAGAATGGAAACTGTGACCTGGGCAAAGGGAACTGCCATCACGCCGAAAGGGGAGGTCTGGGTTTCCTGGAATAAACATACGGATGGAACAGCGGAAATTACGGTACACGGTCCGGAAGACGGTGCCGATTACCGTCAGAAAAGGGGGATAATATGAAACTGAATTGGATTAATACCTTGCCCGATGGCGAAACGGCAAGGAAAGAGTTTGCCTTCCTGCCCGATAAAGAGGGCGTGGAGAATCACGTGGTGAATCTCTACCCGGAAATCACATTCCAAACGATGGAAGGATTTGGCGGTGCCATTACGGACGCAGCTGGCTATGTATATTCGTTGATGAAGGAAGAGCAGAA
>ENA-OQHR01000272-OQHR01000272.1-human-gut-metagenome-genome-assembly--contig:-NODE-272-length-42087-cov-4.749298_pt1 | contig 42087 bp, 30 predicted proteins | sample MGYA00242566_ERZ504725 | MGnify/ENA primary metagenome ERZ504725 (study PRJEB26092, sample SAMD00036217) | human gut metagenome | host: Homo sapiens | study: EMG produced TPA metagenomics assembly of... | reverse complement strand
CTGTTCGCCAATTAAAGCGGTACGCGAGCTGGGTTCAGAACGTCGTGAGACAGTTCGGTCCCTATCTGTCGTGGGCGTTGGATATTTGAAAGGAGCTGTCCCTAGTACGAGAGGACCGGGATGGACGCACCTCTGGTGCACCAGTTGTCACGCCAGTGGCATGGCTGGGCAGCTATGTGCGGAACGGATAAACGCTGAAAGCATCTAAGCGTGAAGCCGCCCTTGAGATAAGATATCCTTTAAGACCCCTTGTAGACTACAAGGTTGATAGGTCTGGTGTGTAAGCATGGTGACATGTTTAGCTTGCAGATACTAATCGGTCGTTCGCTTTTCCTTTTGTTCTTCGTGTCTTAATTTCTTGCGACACTCTTTCGATTCTGTTTTTTAGTTTGCCGGTGTTTATGGCAAAGAGGTTCCACCCGTTCCCATTCCGAACACGGTAGTTAAGCTCTTTCGCGCCTACGATACTTGATCATCTTGATCTGGGAAAATTGGTCAATGCCGGCATAGCATTTAGAGCATGTGAATGCTCTAGATATTCCTCCATAGCTCAGTCGGTAGAGCACGCGGCTGTTAACCGCGGTGTCGCTGGTTCGAGTCCAGCTGGGGGAGCCATTGAAAGCTACGGAAAAATCCGTAGCTTTTTTGTTTGTATGAATCCTTGCGAAATAAATGAGAAATGCGGACGGCGATTTATTCGCTGTCCGCATTTTTGCGATATCTGTAGATTTACGATTACTTGAAAAGCCACTGGCGCAGCAGTGCCAGATCCATGCCATTAATGGCGGCATCCTGACTGATATCTGCCGAGGGCAGTTGCCCCTTGGAGAGATTTTCCTGACGAATCAGATATTTTTGCAGCAGAACATAGTCCGCAAAATTGCATTCGCCGTCGCCGTTAATGTCAAAATCAACCCCATCCAACGCAACAAATGTGATGCCGAATGCTTCGGCGTGACTTTGTGCGGAGGAATCACGGTAACCGTAGATGATGCCATCAAAGTGTCCGCTGTATTCCTTCGATTTAATGCCGTTGGAGATGGTTTCGATGCTGCCATAGATGTCGCAGTTGGGGTTGCAGATGGTGATTTTCTGAAGCACCCAGCAATCTTCAAATGCCCGCACTGCAATTTCTTTGACGCTGGCGGGGAGTTCCATGGCGGTAAGGGCACGGCAGGAGGAAAATGCGCTGGAGCCAATGCGCTCTAAGCCATCGGGAAGCGTGGCGGAGGTAAGAGCGTAGCAAGCGGAGAAAGCAGCATCTCCAATTTCCGTCACATTGGCGGGAATGGCGATAGATTCAAGCTTTTGACACCCTGTAAAGAGATTGCTGGGAACTTTGGTGATGCCGTTGGGGAGATGCGCCTCGGTCAGCTTCTGGCATCTTTGAAATGCTTCGGCGCCAAGCGTGGTCACATTGTCCGGAATGTAGATTTTCTCCAGAGCATAGCAGTTGCGGAATGCTTCTGTGCCAATGCTCTCCAAAGATTCCGGCAGCGTTACGGTTTGCAGCTTCTCGCATCCGCTGAAAGCCATCATGCCGATGACACGCACACCCTCGGGAATCTGCACCTCCGTCAGGTTTTTATTGTGGGCAAAGGCGTTGCTGGAAATACCGACGGTGTCCGGACGAATGGTCACACTGGTGACGCTGGAATCGCAGGAGATCAGCCAGTTTCCGGCATATACCATGCTCTCGGAATTCTGCTTCTGAATCAGCGGTGTGCTGTCGAATGCCATATCGCCGATGGCGGTGACACGATCCGGAATCTGAATGTCCTCCAATTCCGTTCCGTAAAAGGCATAGTCGCCGATTTCCTCCAGTGTAGCGGGCAGCTGAATGGCGGAGATGCTGGTGTCCTGGAATGCATATGCGCCAATGGCGGTGACGCCCTCCGGAATATGCAGCCCCGTGACCAGTCTCTGATTTCTCAGCGCACCGGGAGCGACGGTCACCAATCCGTCCGGAAGTGTTACTTCTCCGCTCAGTTCACCGCTGCCGATCAGAATGTTGTTGACGATGATCAGATTGCCCGCAATTTCGGACTGTGCGTTGAACCATGCGGTTTTGTGAAAGGCGTACATGCCGATGCCGGATAGACTTTTGGGGAAGAAGATGCTGCTAAGGCTGGAGCAGCTGTTAAACGCCTCGCTGCCCACAGTTTTCAGCGTGCTGGGAAAGGAGAGTTCCGTCAGACCGCTGCACGCAAAAAACGCACTGTCCCCGATGGTTTCCAGTCCGTTCCGGAATGTGACGGTTTGGAGGGCGGTGCAGTTCTTGAAGCAGCTCCCTCCAATGCTGGTGACGGAAGCCGGAATGTCAATGGATTCCAGTGCGGTGTTGGAGAATGCCAGTGCGCCGAGATAGTCCGGCTGTTCCGGCAGAGTCACGTTCTTTAAGCTGGTGCATCTGGCAAACAGGTAATCCTCCACGGCACGGAGGTTCTTGGGAAGACGCACTTCTGTGAGCGCCGTGCAGCCGGAAAATGCACTGTTGCCAATGCTGCGGATGCTGTCCGGCAGGGTGACAGCAGTGAGATTTTCCAGATTTGAAAATGCCTGAAATGAAATGCTGGTGATGCTGTCCGGCAGCGTGAGGGATTCCAGCGCAGTGCACTTGGAGAGGGCAAAGCTGCCGATGCTGTTCACCGGTGTGCCGTCGATTTCGGCGGGAATTTGGAGTGTCGTTCCGGTGAATACCAGCCGTTCGATCTGGATACCGGCGTTATCAATGTGGTATGTGATGGTGCCTACGCTGTCATCGGTGTAGGTCAGCGAAGTGGTTTCAGCAGCGGATGCGGAGAGCGAAACGCCGGGAAACGCTTTCCCATGCATGGCAACTGGCGTCATGCAGATGCACAGCGCCAGAATACCGGCAGCAGTTTTTTTCCAATTCATAATGTTCCTCCTGTTTTGACGGCTGTTTCAATAATTTCTTACTGTTTTATTATAACAAAGAAATTATATTTTGTCAATCCGCCGTGAGATGTGAAACAATTGGAAGGTTGGTGAACGAAACAGAGAAAAATGCTGCATGAAATAATTTTGTCATATATAAATCGATATCTTGACAAAATTCATTTTCTGTGCTACAATAAAAGTTGAGTATGTTACATTTCAGGGGATTGTATCATAGAAAGGAATTTATCGAGCATGAATCGTCAGGAGAAAATCACAAAGACGACCGGGCAAATTCTGCGGGAAAACATCTGTACGCTGTTCAACCTGCTGAATCTGCTCATCGCCGTTGCACTGGTGTACGTTCACGCATGGTCCAACCTGTTCTTTATTTTTGTCATTGCGTTCAATACCATTATTGGCATTGCGCAGGAGATCAAGGCAAAGCGTCTGATTGAGAAGCTCTCCCTGCTTTCTGCGCCCAAGGCAGAGGTGGAGCGAAACGGCAAGGTGCAGGAAATCGCCGTGGAGGAGATCGAACTGGAGGACATCCTGCTGCTGGACAGCGGTAAGCAGATTTGCGCCGATGCCACAGTGGTGGAGGGCACGGTGGAGGTTAACGAGTCCCTCCTGACTGGTGAGTCGGACGCCATTTTGAAGAAGGCGGGGGATTCGCTGCTCTCCGGCAGCTCTGTCATCAGCGGAAAGTGCCGTGCGCAGGTCATTCACGTGGGCAGCGATAACTACGCTGCCAAAATCGCCAGAGAGGCAAAGAAAACCAAGGCGATCAACTCGGAGCTGGTGCTCTCGATGCGGAAGGTCACCAAGCTGACGGGTTTCTTTATCGTGCCGCTGGGTGTGCTCTTGTTCCTGCAGGCGTATCTGATGCGGGACAACAGCCTTTACGATGCTGTTGTCACTACCTCCGCCGGACTGCTGGGTATGCTGCCCAAGGGCTTGTACCTGCTGATCAGCATCGGACTTGCTGCCGGCATTGTGGCACTCTCCCGAAAAAATGTGCTGGTGCAGGATCTGTACTCGCTGGAAAATCTGGCGCATGTGGACGTGCTCTGTCTGGATAAGACCGGTACGCTGACAGAAGGAAAAATGCAGGTGGAGGCGGTCATTCCGCTGGCAGACGGTGCGGAAGCGGAGTTCCGGAAGCTTATGGGCAGCTTTCTTCAGAATACCACCGATAACAATGCCACATTTCAGGCGCTGAACGAATATTTTACTTGGTCGGATGCCTACGCACAGGCGGCAAGCGTTCCCTTTTCCTCCGACCGGAAGTGGAGCGCCATTACCTTTGCCCACGGTGTCACATTTGTTGTGGGCGCACCGGAAAAGCTGTGCCCGTCGGAACTGCCGGAGCAGCTGCGGGCGCATATGCAGGCGGGCAAGCGAATCCTGCTGGCAGGCATCACACAGGAGACGGTTTCCAAACAGGAGGCGCTGCCGAAGATCCAGCTGCTCGCTGCCATTACCATTGTGGATCCCATCCGGAAAAATGCCCCTACTGCCATGGAATATTTCCGCAGCGAGGGCGTTGCGGTAAAGATCATCTCCGGCGATAATCCGGTGACGGTTTCCGCCATTGCCGCACAGGCTGGCGTGCCGGGGGCAGAAAAGTACATCGATATGAGTCAGATCGGGGACGAGGACATCGACGCCATTGTAGAAACTCACTCCGTCTTTGGACGTGTGACACCAGTTCAGAAGAAACAGCTGGTGGAGGCGCTGCACCGGAAAAAGCATACCGTCGCCATGACCGGCGACGGCGTCAACGATTTGCTCGCCCTGAAAGAAGCGGATTGCAGCATTGCTGTGGGACAGGGTAGCGATGCTGCCCGTCAGGTGGCGCAGCTGGTGCTGCTGGACTCGGATTTCTCCGTGCTGCGGGATGTCCTCATGCAGGGACGGCGTGTGGTCAATAACATCACCAAGTCCGCCGGCGTGTTCTTTATCAAGACGCTGTACTCCATTCTGCTGTGCGCCATTTGTCTGGTGACGAATACGCCGTTCCCGTTCATCCCCATTCAGATCACACTGATCGATCTGGTGATCGAGGGCTATCCGTCTTTCTTTGCCTCCTTTGAGCCGAACGCCAAGAAGGTCACAACACGCTTCCTGCCCGAGGCCATTCGACGGGCTGCCCCCAACGCCATTGCCATTGGGGTGTGCTTTGTGCTGTATCTGATTCTGCACGCCGCAGGCATCATCGGCGCCGGCGGAGAGAACACCCAGGCGAATGCCCTGCTGTACCTGCTGATCGGAACGGTGGGCATCATGGGCGTCTTTAAGATGTGCTACCCCATGAACCGGCTGAGGGCGTTTCTGGCGGTGACAACGGCGGTGGGACACTATGCCGTGGTTGCCCTGTGTCTGTTCCTCAAGGATCACATCCTCTGTCTGGATATCCTCCATATGGCAGTGCCCACTGGAACCACACTGCTGCTCTTTGTGCTGTTCATGGCGGTCAGCGTGCTGACGGAACGGCTGCTCTCCTGTACGGTTTTCCGGAAAAAAACGGCTTGACGAGACAAGCCGGATAATCCATAGATTTGTGAAACAGGTCACTCTGCAACAGCGCAGAGCGACCTGTTTTTTTCAGGAAATAGAGGGACTTCGTGGTTAATTTTCACAAATGTTCCCTTGATTTTTACCATGTTTTATGTTATGATAGGAGAAAAAACAGAAAAATAGGAGGGAAAAGTGTGATTCGAATTGCAATATGCGATGACGAAGCGTCGCAGGCGAGGGAGATTGCAAGAATCGTGGGAAATTTTTTTCAAAAACAGGAAATTGCACACCGCATTGATCTGTTTTCCAGCGGGGAGGCGCTGCTGAAAGATCAGGAGTTTATCGACGTGGTCTTTCTGGACATCCAGATGGGCGGTATCGACGGCATTGAAACGGCGCAGGAGCTGCGGAACCGTGACACATGGACGGTGCTGTTTTTCATTACATCCTATTCCCAGCACATCATGCGTTCCATGACCATCCACCCCTTTGCCTTTCTGGTGAAGCCGGTGGAGGAGAAACAGCTGGTGCAGAATCTGGAGGACTACCTGAACTACGCCCGCAGCATGCAGCAGGAAGAGCAGGAGGGTGAGATCTACCTCATGGAGGGGGAGATGCTGACACGGTTTGATCCGAACGAGATCTATTATTTCCACTATCTGAAAGATCGGGTGATCGAGGTGGTCACCGAGAAAAAACGGCATCAGGTGAAAAATACCATTACCCAGCTGTATGACATGCTGAACCACAATCTGTTTCTTATGCCCAGTCAGAGTTTTCTCGTGAATATCCAGTACATTCAATCCGTCAACACCAAGGCAAAGTCGCTGATCATGAAAAACGGCGATGTGATTCTGGTCGCCAGACGGCGGTATCCGGAGATCTTTGAGTTTCTCAGCCATAGTTATTTCAAGTGAGGTGATGGTCTGTGGTAAAATTTGCGCTGGAATGTATGACGACATTGCTGTGCGCGGTTCTTTTCGTGTTTTTCCTGTCCGCAAGGTACCAGCTCCGGAAGGAACGCCGTGTGCTACGGTTCGTGCTGGCGGCTGCAGTCGTGGCGGGGAAGATGCTGGTTGGCTATCTGCGGATTCCGCCGCTGAACTTCATTTCCTTTTGCCTGATGATGCTGCTCCTGCTCTGGATTCTGTATGAGCGGCCGTATCCGCTGCTGGTGCTCAATCTGGGGGCTTTTGTGGCGGCAATGATGACTGCTGATACCTTTGGTGTCCTGCTGGTATCGGCGTTTCGCCGTGTCACCATTGTCACAGTGCTGAGTGCGGATGTCATGTATTTCCAAGACCACGTCTGGAACTGGATCATTGTGATCGTTCTGGTGCGTCTTTTGAGCGTTCTGCTCGGGCGGAGCGAGGGAAAATCCATCCGGTGGCATGAGGGCGTGTTTTATGTCCTGCTGATTCTCTTTCAGGTGGCGATCTTCGCCTATATTTCCACATCGATTCAGGAGTATTCGAGAGGTTCGTTTCTGCTGCTGCTGATGGGAGGATATCTGCTGCTGGACATCTATATCATCTTTGTGTTTTACCAGATCTCTCATGCGAGAGAGGCGGAGCGGCAGGTGGAACTGATGGAACAGCAGGGACAGATTCAGCTGCAAATGTATCGGGAACTGCAAAAGAAATACGACCAGTCCTGTTCCATTATGCACGACATCAACCGGCACCTGAATATGCTGGAACAGCAGACGAAGGGCAGGGAGGACGAGCGGACACGGCAGTACTTTGCCGATATGCACAAGGCCGTGGGACAGCTCTCGCCCATGATCAAGAATCAAAACGCCATGCTGGAAATCATCCTGAATATTCTCGCAGAGCGTTCCCAGAAGGAGTCGATTCTTTTGGACATGGATGTGGAGGAACGCTCCCTGCATTTTATCTCCGACATGGATCTCACCACCATTTTTTCCAACCTGCTGGACAATGCGGTGGAGGCGTGCATGAAGCTTCCGCCGGAACAGCGGTGGATCCAACTGAAGCTGGAACAGAGGATGGGACTGATCCGAGTGCGGATTCAGAACAGCTGTCTGTCCGAGGAGGAGGAGCGAAAACTGCCACGGGATGCAACGGCAAGATCGCACATCGGCATCGGGTTGTCCAACGTAAAAATGACAATAAAGAAGTATGACGGCACGGCGGAGATTCATCGGGGACTGGAAAGATTTGATGTTTTACTGATTATTCCAGTTCCAAATTCAGATTAAAATTCCCAAAATTTGAAAATTTTCTCCCGAAAAAATTTTTGACTTGACCAAATGAAGACGAAAAACGACCAAATAAAGCTGGAGGGTTGATTTTCGGCGAAAATGGTGCTATACTGGGTGATACAAGACGTCTTGGATTTTCAGAAAGGAGAACATGAACCATGCAGAGCAAAAAGGGAATGAAGAAGGGTATTCTGACCGGTGTTGCTGCTGTATCCAGAAAGGCTTCTGAGTTTACTGCAAACCTTCCGTGCGTTTGGTGGAACTATCAGCCCCAGATGCCCAAGTCTGTAAAGAAGATGCGGAAGTTCTGATGCTGGCACGTCTGGCAGAAAAATTTGCGGGGAAGTTGGTACAGGCAGGAACGGTATCTCAGGAGGAGGCAGACGTATACGCATTTGGCTTTTACCAGATGCTTATGCTGCTGCTGAATGTTGGGACAACGCTGCTGCTGGGAGCCGCTTTTGGGTTGTTCTTACCCTGTGTGCTTTTAAATGTTGCCTATATCCCGATTCGGGTGAGTGCCGGTGGTCACCACGCAGACACCCCGTTTCGATGCTATCTTTTTTCCACGTTGCTGATCGCCGGGCTGCTGGGGATTCTCAAGTGGGTTCCGATTCCTCCGGCGGTATCGCTGGGGCTGCTCGCAGTGTCTGGTGTGGTGATCTGGATCATGGCACCGGTAGAAACGGAGAACCATCCGCTGGATGAAACAGAGCGTCATGTCTATCGCAGACGGGCGCATGCGGTACTGATCGCAGAGCTTGCGGCGGGACTGCTGGCTGTGATTCTGGCAAGGGAACAACTCGCTGCCATTGTTGCGCTTGGTCTTGGGACGGAGTGCGGGATGCTGCTGGCTGGGGCTTGGAAAAACCGCCGGCATATGCAGCAGGATGCGGAAGACGAATGGTCTGGAGATAGCGGCAAATTGCAGAAATAGTATTCTGGATGAGCAAAGACACTGGTTTCTTGGATTCATTGTGCGGAATGCGAGAATTGTGCCAGGTGGTATTCTATGTAAATCCTTGTACTTGGAGCACATGCTGCATCGAACCGTTTGGGACGGTGCGGAAACTTTTTGGAAGTGTGCGGACAGTTTTGAAATGCGGATTTGGATTCCTGATGCATAAGATAAATCGACAGTAAGGCTTAAATAAGAATTCACAGGACAAAACTGTGTGCGTGTTCGGGAGACGTGCCGGACATGGCAGCGCATTCGGAAGAGAAGAAAAAAGCGGAAGCTTTCGGTGCATGTGCAGCATCGGGAGCGGAAGTAAGATCTGAAAAGGTCACATAACGGCGGGAGCGGACATTTGTGCAAGTCTGTTCCCGCTGTTTTTTTGTTCGTCCGCAGGAAGCAGGTTCTTGGAAATACGGTGGAGTGTAGACATTGTGTGGCACGGACCGGAATATTTTGCGGATTTCCGCTGGAGTGGTTGACAAAATGCGTAGAATCCGATATAATAGAAATGCTACGTTCCTGCGTTTTGGGCACTTGTTTGCCCCATATGTCCGGTAGAAATTGCGCAGATTTTGGCGTACTGCGGGGAACGGGCGAAATATGGATGAAATCGCAGATGCCAAAGGCGGCGGATGCATAGATGGTGCCAATTTCCCAGCGAAATGTGCGGAAAATGGGAGAAGTTTGGCGTTTGGACCGCACATCGTTTTTTCGCCGGAATGTGAGCGGCGGGAATTGGAAGGAGAAAAATTATGGCCGGCTCTGAACATGAGTTGAAGAAAAAGCCGAAACTGACAGAAGAAATGGTAACAGAGGTGACCCTTTCGGAACTGGAAAAAAATCCGGAGGGCATTACGAAATATCCGATCCTGGAGTTTGATGAGCGTGCGCTGCGGCTGCTCTCTGCCGGTGTGGCGGAAACGCTGCAATACAGTCATGTGAAACCGGCTGGCGGACGTGCCTACTGTGCAGTCAAGCGTCTGATTGATATTGTGGTTTCGTTTCTTGCATTGGTGCTCCTCGCTGTTCCTATGGGCGTGGTGGCACTGGTTATTTTTGCGCAGGACGGCGGCAATCCGATTTTTTCTCAGGAGCGTCTGACGGAAAACGGCAAGATGTTCCGGATGTATAAGTTCCGCTCCATGTGTCAGGATGCGGAGGAGAAGTTTGCCGAGGTGCAAAAGGAGAATCAGACCGACGGACTGGCGTTCAAGAGCGACAGCGACCCACGAATCACCAGGTTCGGACACTTTATCCGCAAGACCTCTATCGACGAGCTTCCCCAGCTCTGGAACGTGCTGCGGGGACAGATGTCCATCATCGGCCCTCGTCCGCCCCTGCCCCGGGAAGTGGTTCTATATACGCCCCACCAGATGGAACGCCTGCTTGTCAAGGGCGGACTTTCCTGTATCTGTCAGGTGGAGGGACGCAGCGATATGGGATTCGATGCGTGGGTGGAATCCGATATCCGTTACATTCAGACGAGAAATCTGCGGATGGACATCAAGCTGATGTTCAAGATGCTGGTTGCCGTGTTCCGCAGAAAGGGCGCACGCTAATGAAGTGAGGTGTTGGACATGAATCCAATGGCAATGATGCAGATGAAAAGTCTGTTCAGTAAATTCAAACGCAATCATCCCAAGGTACCCCAGTTCTTTGCGGCGGCTTCCCGCTGCGTGAATGTGGGGAGCGTCATCGAAATTCAGGTGACCACCGCAGAGGGCAAAACGCTCTGCACCAACATGCGTGTGACAGAGGACGACATGGAAATGGTGCGCCAGCTGGCGGGACAGGCGAAAGCCTGAGATTTTTCTGCGGTAAAATTTGCACAGTTCAAAAAAACAGCCTGTTTTTTCGCAACAGGCTGTTTTTTTCTGTTTGTGTGGCATTGACAAATATTTTAATGTGAGATATAATAAACTCAACCGTTTTCACAATTCCCATGGCGTGTCGATTTTTGCCATGGAAAAAACAGGAAACGAAAATATTTTTTGGAGGTATCTCATGAATCTATTCGAACAAATGCTGTCTCAGGCAAAACCGGGAACGGAAATCAAATTAACGCTGTCAAGCGGGCAGGTTATTGCAGGGGTTGTCACGCAAAATGACAATACCGCAGCTCTTGCGGTACAAATTACATCTACCGCAGTGGTGCGCTACGATCAAATCGCAGCGATAGAACACAAGGTAATGAATCCGAATGCAGTACCGCAGCCGCAAGGAAATTTGTCCCCAGAAACACCAGTTCAAAAGATTTCGCTGGCCGATGTTAAAATTCCGGAATTTTCCTGCATTCAAAAATTGGCGGAGCAATATTCCAGTCTGACAAATGAACAAAAGAAAGAACTCCAATCCCCCTATAATAAAGTGATCAATGGTGTCAAAAATCATGATGCTGATAAAATTAAGCAGGCAACCAATAGTCTGTGGAATATTGTGGAAAACAATGATGATTTGTATTACGATCCGCATGTGATGCAATTGACGGCCTATGTATTTTATCTGAATCAGGAATACGAGGAGGCTTGGGAATCGTTTTTTGATGGCGACAATTTGCGTGTTGCGTATCTTGCCGCTTATGCGCAGGAAGCATATCCGCAGGCAGCCGCTTTTGCAGCGGAGTTTCTCCGGAAAAATAAGCGGGCAGCCATCATTCCGGAAGCAATGGCAATGCTGCGGATTGCCTCGCTGGAATGCGGCGATATGAGCGGCTTTGCCTATGCGGCAAAGGTGTGTGACGCAGCCCATGTTTGCTGTCAGGGCAGCGATCTGCTGTATGATGCCATGCAGATGATCTGTCAGGAGAAGAAACTCCCCGTTTCCGGAACTGCCGCCAGTACAGATCTGCTGGTAGCGCTGGATGCCGCTTATCATGGCAGTGAAGTAAAGAAATTGCTGGAGAGATTCTCCGTGAACAAGGATCCCGAAGTTCCAAAGGAACCGGAAAAGCCCAAAAAAGCAGAGAATCCAGTGCCGCCGAAGAAGTCAAAACCCGTGGTGCCGAAGCCGGCGGGACCGGAGCCGGAAGAGATGCTGTCGGGAAAAATCGGGAAACTGATATGGATCGCCGAACATGGCGAGATCCTCGCAGCGGATGAGAACGGCACAGAAACAACCTATCCCTTTCAGTTCAGGGATGTGGTGGATAAATCGCTGAGAAGCGAATGCGAGCATGGCACATCCGGACAGAAAGTTCTCTTTGCGCTGAATGGAACACGTCCGGTGCAGATCGAAAGACCGGAGTCGTTTGCTGAGAGATATCTGGATTATGCCAACCGGCTGATGTCACAGAACGAAGTGGGACAGGCGTTCGAAGTGTACCGGAAAATGCTGGAAACTCCGAAGAAGAAAAGCGCATTTATGGGGACGCTGAAGACCTTTTTGACGCTGTGTGAAACACCGTCTCAGGCGGAGCCGTACTATGAAACAATGGCGGAAACACTTCGCAAGTATGCTATGCCTATTGTGAAGTATGAGCTTGGGTCGCCGGACAAAAAGACGTACAACATTTGCCAGATGCTTCAGAAGTCATACGAACAGCTGGAAATGTGGGAGGAGTACCTGGAATACATGCAGTATCAGCTGAGCGCAGTTTCGCCGGATGAGAAGCAGCAGGTGATGTATTACTGTCTGGGAATGGGAAAGTGCCTGCTGAATCTGGGACGGAATCAGGAGGCGCTGGAGCAATACGAGACATGGCACAGCATGTATAAAAAACAGAAGGCCGGTTTGTCACAGAATGAGCGCAGCAATCTGACGGAATGCAACGAGAACTATGTCTGCCCGCCACTTGCCAATCTGTATTTTGAAGCCGGCAATCTTGCCAAGGCGAGAAAGTATGCGGAGGAGGCGAACAGCACCAAGGTCAAGGGACTGCTGGAGAAGCTGGACGAAGCGGAAAAAAGCCAGCCGTCCATGCCGGTGGTGCATCTGGAGGAGGAACTCCGTGCTGTTCCCATTGTGCCGGAGTCGGAGAATTCCCAGCCGGTTCCTGAGCCGGAGCCGGTTCCCGAGCCGGAACCGGAGGAAGATCCAGAGGCAGAGCCGGAAAAGGAGCTGTCCTTCTATCTGGAACAGTATCAGGATGGCGGCGATTTTGAGAAGCTGGGCAAGACGGAGCAGGAGGTTTGCCAGACGGCGCTGTCTTTCGGTGCAGGAAAGGAATACTGCATGCTGTCCTATCTGACGGCAGCAGCCAGCCTCTGTCCGGCATTGCAGCCGGTTTCGCTGGCTGCCAGCTACGCCTATGACGATCCGGCAGCCAAGTGTCACTATACCTCAGAGCAGGTGGCAACTATTATCTATGATGTGATGGACTTGGACTATCTCTCTAAGGAGGATGCGGAGGCGCTGGTCTTTGCGTCAACTCTTCGTGCCCTGTTCTATCACTATAGCATTCCGGATTACGGTCTGGGGGATATTCAGAACATTGCGCTGGACGGCGATCTTGCAAAACAGCACAGTGCCGCCCAGTTCCTGCTGAACCAGCTGTATAGCTTTCGGGAAAATACCGGTTACGGCATGGATGCCTTTGCGGACTACGTGACCAACCCCAGCGGGAAGGACGGAAAGACAGCGGAGGAGATCGTGCGGGGCGCCAAGGAGTGCCGTGACAGCATTCAGGCGCAGTGTGAACGCAGCGAGAGCGTTATGCGCATTACGATCACCCGCAAGATCCTGTTTCAGGATTCAGACAGCAAACTGAAGCAGTGTCTGGAGATCGTCTGCGGGGACGACCGGAGCAGGAGTGCCGAGGTTCAGCAGGTGATGACCGATCTCTTCATTCGCAAGAAGCACGAGATCTCGGAGGAAAATCTGGACAAGAAGCGCATCGACGACTACGTGGACGATGGCTGGGATCGTGCTGCCGACCAGATGGAGGAGAACAAAGAACCGGTTGACCGCTATGTCAAGCTGGTGGGCGGCCGGCGTGGAAATATCGTCAATGCCATGAAACGGGCACTGGTGTGCATCTGCGAGTGGCTGGATGTGGTCAAGAAGTCCACAAACTCGGAGAACGAGTACGCCAACCGGCTCTATCTGGAGGGAAAGGATGCCATCTACAGCAATTTGGAAACACTGGCGGAGGACTTTGCCAGCGTACCGGGCTGCGGTGCAGCGAGCATTGTCTACACGGCAAAGGAACTGTGCGCACGTCTGGACGGCTCCTATTGTCCGCAGAACCGGAAGTATTTCTACCAGCCGTTCCTGCTGAGCAGCCATATTCTGCTGGGAGATGACTTCCTGCCGGAACTGCAGGGCACATTCTGCCGGCTGCCGAAATTCAACGTGCTCTCCCGTATTGAACAGCACGCCGCAGCCAAGCTTCCGACGCTGGAACATCGGGTGGACGAGATCTTCGGCGAGGATCGTGCCCAGTGCAATCTGCGCACCGCACGGCTCATTCAGGAGTACGCTGTAGAAATGGGACTGGATGCTGTGGCAAAGCACAGCAAGTACACCCTCTATAGCCGCTGCATGAATCTGGCGGAGAAGCAGATCCTGTGGCTGCATCAGGACTTCCAGAACGAACTGGAACTGGCGCAGAGCTACGGCAGAATCTCGGACATCCGTGGCGTTAAGACCGCCATTGCCAACTGTGCTGATGTGTGGTATGACATCACCTTGCACTCCGGCGATTTCGGCTTCTATATCTCCCTGCTGGAGGCATTGGAGCAGGAGATCACAGACAACGCCAAGGAATACGGCGAGCAGCTGTCCCGCCAGCTGGACACGGTGTTCAGCAATCCGGAGCTGGAACACGGCCCCTATACCAAGGAGGAGATTGCCGGACTCATCGAAACGCAGAATTATACAGCTGCGGAGAACATGATCAACCGCATTCGCCGGCAGGATATCACAGAGGTGCGGGACTTCTCGGAGGAGCCGTTCTACTATCTGGAGAGCTTCCTGAAAGAGTACGCTTCGCTCCACGAGGTTGTGTCTGACCGTGGCATCACCATGGAAAAGGCGATCAAACGGCGTTCTGCCAACACTCTGATGAAGGACAAGCGCAGCGGCGCCCGTCTGATTGAGAAATGGCTCTCCAATGGCAGTGAGCATGCCGGTGTGGAGCGTGTGACGCAGCTGCTGGAACTGCTGGGCTGGACGGGCTGCACGGTGACGGAGGAGCCGAATGCCGGGGCAGACATCTATAACGTGAGGATGAAAAAGCGGAGCGGTCATATCTACTATTCGCACCCCATTCCGGCATTTGGCTCGGATTCGGAGGAGGATGGCTTCCGTGTGCTGTGCATCACCGGCGACTTCAATCCGGAGCGCCTGATGGACATGCTGGAGAAGATCAACACCGTTTCCATGAATACCATCATTTTTCTGGATGATTCCATGTCCCTGTCCCAGCGCCGTCACTTTGCACGGAAGCTCAAGGAGAACCAGTCGTTCTCCAAGGTGTTCCTGCTGATCGACCGTGTGCTGCTGTTCTATCTGGCAAAGCACTACAGCACCAACGCCATCAACCGTATGCTCATGGCGACGGCGCTGCCGTTTGCCTACTGCCAGCCCTTTATACCGGAATCCGGCAAGAAGTTCCCGCCGGAGCTGTTCACCGGACGCACCGCAGAACTGGAAAAAATCAAGTCGCCCAATGGTGCAAACCTGATCTACGGCGGACGCCAGCTGGGTAAGAGCGCCCTGCTGAAAATGGCGAGAAAGGAAATCGATGGCAACAGTCAGGGGCATCGTGCGGTGGTAGTCGATGTCTTTCATCTGGAATATCCGCAGGCTGCCCGAAAGGTTTCCCAGTCGCTGGTGGACGAGGGCATTCTGGACGAATCCTGCGAGTGCGACGACTGGAGCGTTCTGACACGGCACATCAAGCGCCGTCTGATGGACGAGGAGAACCCCATTAACTATCTGCTGCTGATGCTGGATGAGGGCGATATCTTCATTCAAAGCTGCAGTGCGATCAAGTATCAGCCGATTTCCGAGCTGAAGGAGATCCAGTCCAGCAAGTTCAAGTTTGTCATCGCCGGAACGCACAACCTGATCCGATTCAATCGGGAGGAGGTGCTTTCCAACAACATCGGACTGACCCATCTGGAACCCCTGACCATCCACCCGTTCAAGACGCCGGAGGGCACAGAACTGCTGACCCATGCGCTGGGCTATCTGGGCATCCGGTTCCAGGATGAGAATACCATTTCCATGATTCTGGCGCAGACCAATTATTTCCCGGGTCTGATCCAGCTGTACTGCCAGAAGCTGCTGGAGGCAATGAAGCGGGATTATGCCGGCTATAACGAGACGGAAACACCGCCGTACATTGTGACAGAAACCCACCTCAAGAGCGTGCTCTCGGATCCCGGCTTTAACGAGATGATCCGGCAGAAGCTGGACATCACCCTGAAGGTGGACAAGGACGAGGGCGGCTACTACATGATCATTGCACTGATCATTGCCGAGCTGTATTATCGGAAGCAGTCGGATGCCGGCTACTCTCTCGCAGAGATTCGGGAGGTCGCTGTGGAAAACCAGATCGGCAGACTTCTGCGGCTGACAGACGAACAGATCAACGAACTGCTCATCGAGATGTGCGACCTGAACGTGCTGGGGGACAACGGCGGAACCTACGTTTTTTCCACTAAGAGCTTTCGGGAACTGCTGGGCGACCAGAAAGAGGTTGCCAACCAGCTGGCAAATTATATCGGGGATGGTGAAGAAGCATGATGACAGAAGAGCTGTGGTGGGGACGCACCCCTAACCCTGCAAGATTTCAGAGAGATGTGCTGGAACAGGTGGAGCTGGAAAATTCTGTTGTCCTGAACTTTCCCGGCGATGTGCCGTGGCGCTCGGTTTTCATCAGCATGCTCCAAAATTTTCTGCATCAGACCAGCGCCACACGGGATTTTTTGGTGATAGAAGCACCATATGAGCGTGATCCCAAAAAACGCATGGAACCCGGGGAATTCATTTTGAAAAATCACTGTGAGCAGTGGGTCTACGACAATTACTGGCCCACCCAGACCTATGGACAATACCTGGCAAGCAAACCGGTGACGCTCCACCAGATGTATATCTATGTCAAGGGCATCCATCGGGACGAATGCGAGGCGTGGTTTCAATTTGTGCGGGACTATCTGGAGAGCTTTCCGGAGAATGCCCAGCACGCTGTCTTTCTGCTGGAGGTGCAGTGCTCCAGCGTCAGCGGCTACCGGCAGCTGACCTTCCTGAACTATCAGGACTATGTTTCGGATTATGACGGGCTGATGCTCTGTCTGGCGGTAACGGCGCCGCTGCGGTGCAGCAGCACACAGAAGCAGTACATCGCCGAGATTGCCGACCACATTGCCGGCGAAAACGTCGAGCAGGCGGGACAGCTGGCAGACGAGGGCGTGGCACTCGCCCAATCGCCGCTGGAAACGGTGGGAACGCTCTTTGCGGACTACGGCTACAACAGCGAAGACTTGGAAAAACGGGTACACGCTGCTGTGTGGGAGGCGCAGATCAAGATCATCTTCCCGAAGATGGAGCAATTCCGGAGCGCATTTATCCGCAAGCATCACGAAAAGCTGATGGGCGTGATGCCCGTCCGCAATTCCAACGGCGAGACCATCTACGAGCCGGACGAACTGGAACTGGGCACGCTGTACTTCATTTGCAACACCAAGTGCCACGTGGAGCAGAAGGACTATGAAAAGCTGCGGAGCTATCGGGAGGCACGCAACAAGCTGGCGCACTGGGACATCCTGAGCTATGAGGACATGCAGTCGCTGGGCTTGCTTTAAGAGCCCGTAAGGAAGTGATACTATCAAAATCATCGCACGCATTCGAAACGATTTCCCGACAAAGTTCGGGATTCCACGGCAGAGCGGTCTGGTGGAACTGGAATCACGGATTGTGATGGAGCCGACCTACCGCAACGCCGACGCCTTTCGGGGGCTGGAGGAATACAGCCACATCTGGCTGATCTGGCAGTTCTCGCAGGCGGTGCGGGAAAACTGGTCGCCCACGGTGCGTCCGCCGAGACTGGGCGGGAACCAGCGCATGGGGGTATTCGCCACCCGTTCGCCGTTCCGGCCGAATCCGGTGGGGCTGTCGGTGGTGGCGCTGAAAGAGGTGGTGCTCCACGGGAAAGATGCGCCGTATCTGATCGTGACCGGCGCCGACCTCATGGATGGCACGCCCATCTATGACATCAAGCCCTACCTGCCCCATATCGACAGCCATCCGGAGGCAAGAGGCGGATTTGCGGTGCAGGCAGCAGCCCACCGGCTGCACGTGGTCTTTCCGGAGGCGTGGCTGTCACAGGTGCCGGCGCATCTGCGTGAACCGCTGACGGAACTGCTGGCGCAGGATCCCCGCCCGTCCTACCAGCACGACCCGGAACGGGTGTACGGTTTCCCCTTTGCCGGCATGGAGATCCGGTTCACTGTGCAGGCGGAAACGCTGACAGTTTGCAGCGTGACACCGGAAAAATAAGCGGACCAAAAGAGTCCCCGCATCGGTCAGACGGTGCGGGGACTTTTGTGCGGTATTTATTTCAGCCGGAGGATTGCGCTTCTTTTTGCTGAGCCTGCTGTTCATAGAGGGTGTCGAGGAATTGTTCCAGCTTGCCCTTGTTGCGTTCGGTGAGGGCGTTGTATTTTTGGAGCACGGCAGCGGCGTCTTCGTGGAGCGAAACGGTACAGCGGTTGACAGGAATGTTGGTGCGTCCGGCGATGTAGTCCAGACTGACCCCGTAGAAGTCCGCCAGCTGGACGGCAAAGTCCAGCGGTACCGAATGTTTTCCCTGTTCGTAATTGGTGTAGGTGGTCTTGTGCATGTATAACTTTTTGCAAAGTGCTTCCTGTGTCAGATCGTGGTCTTCTCTGAGGTCACGAATCCGCTGGTAATGTTGCATAATGTCACTCGCTCCTATTTATTGATTTCACCAAAATTATACTACAAATACGGACGAACACTTGATTTTTTACAATAAACGTAGTATTATATTTTTAGAAATACATGATTCGTTGTATTTCGAGGAAGAAAAAACAAACAAAGAATGGATTTGACTGGAAACAAAGGAGTTGGTATCAGTGAAAGCAAGCAGGAAAACAAGGTTTGTCCGGTGGATTGCGGCGTTTGTCAGCATTGTGTTATTTGGAACATATCTGGGTTCTTTGTCAATGAATCCACTGACAGTCTCTGCGATTTGCTGTCGAAAGGATGGCTTTGATAAGAGCAGATATACTCTGACCGGCAATGTTGCACAGGATGTTGCGACGATAGCGAAATCACAAGCTGGTCGAACTTGTTCTGACTTTGGGTATTCTGGGGTCGATTATGGGGCATGGTGTGATGAATATGTTGCGGACTGCCTTGAAAATGCCGGATGTGATGATTCAATCGTTGCACACGGTGGAACGGTTGCAGATTTTGAAAAAAAGATGCGAAAAAGAGGTGCGGTTGTAGTATCTTCGCCGCAGCCGGGAGACCTGTTGTTTTTTTCATGGTCGCACGTGGAAATTGTAACAAGGGTCGAGGGTGGCACTGTGTACTGTGCCGGCGGTAATAACCAGGGGAAAACTTATCTTGGCGGAAGATGTGCCGGAGAGAGAAATGCACAGAGCGTTGCAAAAAGCATGGGCGGTTCGATTCGGTTGTATTTGAGACCGAATTATCCGAATCCGAATCCAAATCCGCCGACAAATTTGAGTATAACATCTAATGACGGAAAGTATAAAGTTGGTGATACAGTGACGTTCACGTTTTCGTGTTCAAATGCAACAGAAATGTATATTCCGATAGATGTAAATGGAGAACGAAAATATTTTATTGATGTGTCTGGAAGATCTTCATATACTTGCTCATTTGATACACCAGGTGTATATGGCTATTTTTTATATGCTAAAAATGCAGCAGGCGAAGCTTCTACGGTTTTAGATTATAAACAATTTCGAGTTGATAGTTCTGTTCCTGCGAATTTAACGATTTCTACAGATAAAAATAGTTATGCAGTAGGTGAACAAATTACATTTTCATTTTCATGTGATAATGCTGTAAGAGTAGCTATTCCAGTTGATTATAACGGAAAAAGAACAGATTTTATTGATGTAACAGGGAAAAATACGTATACTTGTTCGTTTGATAAAGCAGGAATTTATGGCTATTTTTTATATGCAGAAAATGCATGTGGAGAATCTACAACTGAATATATCGAATTTACTGTGCAAGACAACCCGCCATCAAATTTGTCTATTTCAACAGATAAATCGTACTATGTAATTGGTGAAACGATAACATTTTCTTTTACAAGTCAAAATGCCACTCGTTTAGCTATCCCAATTGATTATAATGGAAAGCGAGTAGATTTTATTGATGTAACAGGAAAAGATACATATACTTGCTCATTTGATAAAGCAGGAACCTATGGTTATTTTTTATATGCGGAAAATGCTTGTGGGGAATCTTCAACGGTTCTTGATTATAAGCAGATTCAAGTATATGATACAATCCCCGGCGACCTCAACGCCGACAACACCCTCACCACCGCCGATGCCGTTTTTCTCCAAAACTACCTCCTGAACGCCGCCACGCTCACCGCTGACCAGCAGCAGGCTGCCGACCTCAACGCCGATGGCGTGGTGAACGCCCTCGATCTGGCACTGCTCCGGCAGAAGCTGGCATAACCAAACCGCACCCCCAACAGAAAAGCCGTACCTCAGACCACTCCGAGGTACGGCTTCTTTTTCTATGGTTTTGCGTTTTGTTCGTTTAGCGGATCTTCGAGCCTACCGGCAGGCTTTCGTCAGGGAAGATCACCTTGACATCACCGTTAGGCATATCTGCCGCACAGATCATGCCGCAACTTTCCACGCCGCACAGCTTTGCCGGCTTCAGGTTTGCCACCAGCATAATCTTCTTGCCGATCAGGTCTTCCGGCTTGTACCACGGTGCAATGCCCGAAACCACCTGTCTGCCGCCCATGCCGTCGTCCAGCTGGAGCTTCAGCAGCTTCTTGGACTTCTTTACCTTTTCGCATTCCAGCACCTTTGCCACACGCAGATCCACCGCACCGAACTGCTCGATGCCGATCTCCTCTGCCAGCGGCTGCGGGGTGAACTCCGGCTCCTTCGGCTCTTCCTTGGGCTGTGCTGCCAGAATCAGCTGGTTCAGCTCGTCGATCTCCTTCTCCACGTCAATTCTCGGGAAGATGATCTCGCCCTTGTGCACCGTCACATTTGCCGGCAGTGTGCCGAACTGGTCGGCGGTGTCGTAGGTCAGCGTGTCCTCTGTTGCGCCGATCTGCGCCCAGATCTTCGGCATGGTCTCCGGCATAAATGCGCCCAGCGGCAGGGTGATGATGCGGATGGTCTCCAGCAGGTTGTACAGCACCGTTGCCAGACGGGTACGGTTTGCCTCGTCCCGTGCCAGAATCCACGGCGCTGTCTCGTCGATGTACTTGTTCGCACGGGATACCACCTGGAAGATCTCCGCCAGCATCTGGTTCAGCTGGGTCTTGTCCAGCAGCGTCTCCAGCTTTGCTTTCAGTCCGGTGGCAGCTGCAATGAGGTCGTCGTCAAACTCGCCTGCCTGACGTTCCTCCGGCAGCGTGCCGCCGAAGTACTTGTCCACCATGGCAACGGTACGGGAAACCAGATTGCCCAGACCATTTGCCAGATCGGAGTTGATGCGGTTGATCATGATCTCGTTGGAGAACGAGCTGTCTGCGCCCAGCGCCATTTCCCGCAGGATGTGATAGCGGATGGCATCGGCGCCGTAGCGGTCTGCCAGCAGGAACGGGTCAACCACGTTGCCCAGCGACTTGGACATCTTCTGTCCGTTGAAAGTGATCCAGCCGTGAACGGCGAGGTGCTTCGGCAGCGGCAGATCCAGCGCCATCAGCATTGCCGGCCAGATAATGGCGTGGAACCGCATGATGTCCTTGGCAACCATGTGGACATCTGCCGGCCAGTAGCGGTCGAAATCGTGGTAAGCTTCGTTGCCATAGCCCAGTGCGCTGATATAGTTGGACAGCGCATCGATCCAGACGTAAACCACGTGGTCGGGGTCGAATGTGACCGGAATGCCCCACTTGAAAGAGGTGCGGGAAACGCACAGGTCTTCCAGACCGGGCTTGATGAAGTTGTTTACCAGCTCTACTGCACGGGTTTTCGGCTGAAGATAGTCGGTCTCTGTGAGCAGCTTTTCAATGCGGTCGGCGAAGGGGGACATCTTCATGAAGTATGCCTCTTCCTTTGCCTCGGTCACCTCACGGTGACATTCCGGACAGCAGCCGTTTTCGTCCAGCTGGGATTCCGTCCAGAAGCTCTCGCACGGGGTGCAGTACTTGCCCTTGTACTCGCCCTTGTAGATGTAGCCCAGATCGTACAGTTTCTTGAAAATCTTCTGTACCGTCTCTATGTGGTAATCGTCGGTGGTGCGGATGTAGCGGTCATAGCTGATGTGCATCTTTGCCCAGAGGGCTTTGAACGTCTTGACGATCTCGTCCACGTATTCTTTCGGGGTAACGCCCTTGGCAGCGGCTTTCTGTTCGATTTTCAGACCGTGCTCATCGGTACCGGTGAGAAAGAGCACATCATAGCCCTGCATCCGTCTGTAGCGTGCGATGGAATCGCAGGCAACGGTGGTGTAGCAGTGTCCGATGTGCGGATTGCCGGACGGATAGTAGATCGGTGTGGTAATATAGAACGGCTTTTTTGACATACAGGATCCTCCTTTATTTGCAGCCGCCGGATCCTGTGGAAAGAAGTTCCGGCGGCGTAGGCTCTTAACCTCTATTATAACATATTTCTCTGAATTTGTCACGTGTTTTTTTCGGGATTTGCGTTTTGAGAGAAGCCGGCAGGCAGCGCTTTCTATGAATTGCGGTTCACAGACGGCGAAATCCGCTGTGTCCCGTCTGCCATGGCAAAGAAACACCCGCTGTTCGGCACCAGAGTGACACCGGACAGCGGGTGGTTTTACGGATTATGGGAGCTGATCCGCTTGGAAAGACAGGTGTTTAGAACCTGTTTTCACAAGGCACGTGTGTACGCATGGAAAGACAGGTTCTTAATTTACCGTGCGCAGGACCGACTTGTGGAATACCTGCTGGTAAGCCTTGACGACGATGGGCAGCAGAACGCAGATCATAATGACGTCAAAGGGGAACTGTCCCACGTTCTTGATCAGACGGGGCAGCATCCAGGTGCCGAATGCGCTCCATGCCGAGCCGGACATGGCAAACGGGAAATCCGGATTGATGTAGCATGCGTACAGAATGCTGGAGTTCAGCACCAGATTGCCGATAAGCACCACGGTCAGACGTGCCAGCACGGCGGAGAACAGCAGGTTCTTCTGGGATGTGCGGCGATACAGGAACAGACCGTATACCAGCGCATTCAGAACAACCACCAGCGCCAGCAGCAGGTTATATTCCCGCATTTTGGAGCCGTCCAGCAGATAGCCGATGATGTCCGTGCCCAGTGCGGCAATCATGGAAACCACCGGACCATACAGCATGGCGATGATCATCACGCCCAGAAATGCGAACGTGATGCGGATGTCCGTGCCGATGGGAATGGCGATGGTGCGCAGGACGATGGACAGCGCCATGAACAGCGCCGCAACGGTGATGGTCCGCACCTGTTTCAGTTCACGTGCGGAATCAGTGAATAATGACAAAAAGCCTCTCATGAAAATACCTCCTTACCCTTGACGGGCATTTTGAAATGGTGCTTCGTGCACATAAGGAGTGAATTTCAAGAAAGGCTTTCTGAAAAATCAGGACTTCTTATGATGCATTCAGCGGGATGCGGAATCGGCACCGCAAATTCGGGACACTGTCCTGAATTTTTCGTCCCGGCAGCAACTCCCCGTCTGCCGGACACTTAACGCACCGTTTCCTACTCTGGTAATGCAATCTATTTCAGCGCAGTGCGCTGAAGTCACCCGGCAGAGAGAAATGCCGGGGAGATGCCATAGGATTTCGAACCATTTTTCACAAAATACGTGTATCCGCTTTGTGAAGACGGGTTCTTACTTTTCGATCACACGAACACGCAGCACGCCGTCAATGGCGGTCAGTGCCTTGATCATTCCCTCGGTGACACCGTCGATGTCCAGAATGGTGTAAGCGTAATCCTTCTTGCTGGCATTGGTCATGTTCTCAATGTTTGCGCCAGCCACGCCGATGACAGAGGTCAGGGCGGAGATCATTGCCGGAACGTTCCGGTGAATGATACAAACCTTGGTATATACTGCCTGAAGCTGTGCATTGGGCAGGTTCACGCTGTTGCGGATGTCGCCCTGTTCCAGATAAGCCATCAGCTCATCGGCTGCCATGCTTGCGCAGTTGTCCTCGCTCTCCGGTGTGGAAGCACCCAGATGCGGGGTTGCAATGATGTGCTTTGCGTTGCAGGTCTTTGCGTTGGGGAAGTCGGTGCAGTAGTAAGCCACCTTGCCGCTCTCCAGCGCTGCGATCATATCATCATCGTTGACCAGTTCGCCGCGGGCATAGTTCAGCACACGAACGCCGTCCTTCATTTTGGCGATGGAAGCGGCATTGATCATGCCCTCTGTGTCCTTGTTGAACGGTACGTGGATGGTCAGGTAATCGGCTGCGGCGAAAACATCGTCCTGTGTCTTGACGACAGTCACAGACGGATCCAGACGCAGTGCTGCGCCGATGGACAGGAACGGGTCAGTGCCGACGACCTTCATGCCCAGTGCAACGGCTGCGTTGGCAACCAGTGCGCCGATGGCACCCAGACCGATGATGCCCAGTGTCTTGCCTTTGATCTCCGGGCCGGCGAACTGGCTCTTGCCCTTTTCCACCTGCTTTGCAACGGTGGTTTCGCCGTCGGTCAGACCAGCCGCCCAGGTCATTGCCTCCGGAATCTTTCGGGAGGAGATGAGCAGACCGGTGAGCACCAGTTCCTTTACAGCATTGGCATTGGCACCCGGTGTGTTGAATACACAGATGCCAGCTTCTGCGCAGCGATCCAGCGGGATGTTGTTGACACCGGCACCTGCACGGGCGATTGCCAGCAGGTTGGAGCCAAATTCGGTTTCGTGCAGCGATGCGCTGCGCACCAGAATGGCATCCGGATTCTCAGCGGTGTCGGTTACGGTGTAATTCTGTCCGAACCGTTCGGTTCCGGCAGGAGAAATCTTATTGAGTGTTTGAATGGTATACATGGGATTCCATCCTTTCTTCAGGCATTTTCTGCTTCAAACTGACGCATGAAGTCCACCAGCTTCTGCACGCCCTCGATGGGCATTGCATTGTAGATGGAGGCACGCATACCGCCAACGGTGCGGTGACCCTTCAGGTTCACGAAGCCGGCTTCTGTAGCAGCCTTGATGAACTTGGCATCCAGTTCCTTGTCGCCGGTCACGAACGGTACATTCATGAGAGAACGGTCTTCCTTGCGGACGGTGCCCTTGAACAGCTTGCTCTCGTCCAGGAAATCGTACAGGATCTTTGCCTTTTCCTGATTGCGCTTCTGCATTGCTTCCAGACCGCCCATCTTCTTGAGCCACTTGAACACCTTGCCGCAGATATAAATGCCGTAGCAGGGCGGTGTGTTGTACAGGGAGTCTGCATCCGCCTGTGTTTTCCATGCCAGCATGGTGGGGGTGTTCTCCACAGCCGGCTTTTCCGGAATCAGGTCTTCCCGAATGATGGCGATGACAACGCCTGCCGGACCCACATTCTTCTGAACACCGCCGTAGATCACACCGTACTTGGTGACATCTACCGGCTCGCTCAGGAAGCAGGAGGAAACGTCTGCCACCAGAGGCTTGCCCTTGGTGTTGGGCAGCTTCTTATATTTGGTACCATAAATGGTGTTGTTCTCACAGATATAGACATAATCGGCGTCTTCGTCGATGGGCAGATCGGAGCAGTCCGGAATATAGGAGAATGTCTTGTCCTCGGAGGAAGCGATCTTGACAGCCTTGCCGTACTTCTGCGCCTCCTGATATGCCTTTTTTGCCCACTGACCGGTGACGATGTAGTCAGCTACGCCGTTTTTCATTAGGTTCATGGGGACAGCTGCAAACTGCTGGGATGCGCCTCCCTGCAGGAACAGAACCTTGTAGTTGTCGGGAATTCCCATCAGGTCACGGAGATCCTGTTCTGCTGTTTTGATAATCTCGTCAAATGCGGCACTGCGGTGGCTCATTTCCATTACGGACATACCGGTGCCTTTGTAATCCATCATTTCAGCTGCTGCTTCCTGCAGCACTTCTTCCGGCAGCACTGCCGGGCCTGCGCTAAAGTTATACACTCTGTGCATCGCTAAATACCCTCCTGCAAAGCGTGGCATGCAAAACCATACGCTTTGAAATTCTGTTTTCCGATCCAGGACGGCCGGAAATGGCAGGCGACACTGGAACAGTGTCCCTGTAGAATCTGTTTGCAGCAGATTCTCAGAGCTGCTTCCATGGGCATGGCGCATGGTTTTCCAAAGCGCCAGAACTCCATAGGCCCCTCTATGTATGGATCTCCGTGAAAACAAGCTTCTGCTCTGACCGGTTTTTTGAAACGGTACTTTTTATTATACGCCATTTTCGTGCAATTGTCAAGTTCTGCATAAAATTTGCGGACAATTGTTTTTTCAAGGCGGATTCCCAGCGCCGGTTTTGTCGTTTTTGCACCAAAAAGACCCGCCTGCAAAGATGCAGCACGGGTCTTGTCAAAAACGGTTGTATTGTGGGGTTAGCCGAGAATGCCGAACGCTCCGTCGATTTCCACAGCCAGAACTTCTACGTTGTCCAGAATGGTGATCTCGTATGCCGTCTTCTGCTTGAAAAAAAAGATTACGGCGATGTCATAGATGGCGGTGGCGTCCTCCTTCATCTTGCTGACGAAGTCGTCGCCCAGCAGGGAGGCGTAGGTGTCCAGATAATCCTGTACGAAGTCGGTGTCCTCCTCAAAGTTTTCCTGGAGGACTTCCTTTGCCTGTGCCATTTCCAGACCGGTGATGGTGAAGGTGTCGGTCTGGGCATAGTTCACCAGCGTCTCGTGGTACTGTTCCAGTCCGCGCTCCATGCCATAGCTGTACTTCTCCTGTAAGTATGCCTCCATGGATTCCTGATAGTCCGTATAGAGCTGTGCCTTGTAGAGGTCATAGTTCTGGGTGTCGATGGCATAGAAATAGAGAGAGATGGTGTTTGCCAGACCTTCCGGAACAGCTTCGCTGTCGTAGGTCAGCTTGTAATCCATATCATCGGGGTTGGATTCCGTCACCGGCTGGATGTCCTCTCCGGTGCTCTCAGAAGCAGCGCTGCTCTCCGAGGTGTCGGAGGAATCTGCCTTGCTGCCGCATCCGCCCATGGCAAACAGGGCGGTGCAGGCGAGCAGCAGTGCGGTAATACGGTTCCAAAGGGATTTTTTCATGCGCTTGTCCTTTCCTTATGCCAGCGGCTGGGTGGAAATGCCGTTTTCCGCTGCCCATGTTTCAATGGCGGAGCCGGACGGGCAGGTGATGGTCACTGCCAGCGGTTCTGCGCCCTCTACCAGACCCCAGCGGTCGTATTCCAGCGTGCTGCTGGCGATCGTCAGGTCGGTGAGGCTGCCGCAGCCGGTGAACGCCTCTTCCATAACGGTGGTTGTTGCAGCCGGCAGGGAGATGCTGGTCAGGCTGGAACAGCTTGCAAATGCCGCACGGCGCACGGTGGAAACCGTTTCCGGAATGGAAACCGAGGTCAGCGAACCGCAGTCCATGAACGCACTCTCGCCGATGGTGGCCAGACCATTCGGCAGCGTCACGCTGGTGAGATTCCAGTTTGCCTCAAAGGCGTGGTCGGCGATGGCGGAAACCACATAGCTGTCCACCGTGGACGGGATGTTCAGATCGGTATCTGTCCCGTTGTATCCGGTAATGGAAATGGTGCCGTCATCGTTCATCTGATAGTTGAAGATGCTGGTTTCCGGTGCAGTGTCGCCGCCTTCCGGTGTCGTGCCGACTTCGGTCTGGGAGGCGGAGGTGTCTGCGCCGGCGGTGCTGCTGTCATCCTTTTGATTGCCGCAGCCGGTAGCGGTCATGGCGAACGCTGCGGTCAGGAGGGCAGCCCACAATGCTTTTTTCCAAAATGGATGATGTGTCATATTCGTTCCTTTCTTCGGTGCACCGACTGAAACTGAATCGGTGCGGTTGGCTTTCGGGGAACACGAGTTTTAGACAATCCCGCACAAAGCTTGTGCGGCGTTGCTTTTATTTTTTGCCGCGCATTTTTGCACGGGTCTGATTGCTCAGGATCTGCTTCCGGATGCGGAGTGTCTTGGGGGTGACCTCCAGCAGCTCGTCGTCCGCCAGAAATTCCAGACAGTCTTCCAGACTCAGGTTGCGCGGCGGTACCAGACGGAGCGCATCGTCGCTGCCGCTGGCACGGGTGTTGGTGAGGTGCTTGCGCTTGCAGACGTTGACTACCAGATCTTCTGCCTTGGGGGATGCGCCCACAACCATGCCCTCATAAACTGGCACGCCTGCGCCGATGAACAGCGAGCCGCGCTCCTGTGCGTTGAACAGACCGTAGGTGACAGCTTCGCCGGTTTCGAAAGAGATCAGCGAACCAACGCTGCGGCGGGGAATATCGCCCTTGTACGGCTGGTACTCATAAAAGACGCTGCTCATGATGCCCTCGCCCTTGGTGTCGGTGAGAAATTCGCTCTTATAGCCGAACAGACCCCGGGAGGGGATCAAGAAGGTCAGACGGGTACGGCTGCCCTGCGGGTGCATGTCCTGCAGTTCTGCCTTACGGGAGCCAAGCTTTTCCATGACAGAGCCAACGCACTCCTCCGGAACGTCGATGGACAATTCCTCGATGGGTTCGTAGCGCTTGCCGTCCACTTCGTGGAACAGAACACGAGGCGTGGAAACACCTAGCTCGTAGCCCTCACGGCGCATGTTCTCAATCAGGATGGACAGGTGCATTTCACCTCTGCCGGCAACACGGAATGCATCGGTGCTGTCGGTCTCAGTGACACGCAGGGAAACGTCACGGAGCAGCTCCCGCATCAGACGGTCACGAAGCTGGCGGGAGGTGACGAACTTACCCTCCTGTCCGGCAAACGGGCTGTCGTTGACACAGAAAGTCATTTCCACCGTCGGCTCGCTGATCTTGGTGAACGGCAGCGGTTCGAAGCACTCCGGCGCACAGACGGTGTCGCCGATGGAGATGTTCTCAATGCCGCTGATCCAGACGATGTCGCCCACGGTTGCGGACTCTGCCGGCACACGCTGAAGTCCCTGAATTTGCAGCAGGGAGACGATCTTGTTGCGGCGGGAGTTCTCCGGATCGTGGTAGTTGCCCAGCAGCACCTGCTGTCCCACCTGAATGGTGCCTCTTGCGATGCGGCCGATGCCGATTCTGCCCACGTACTCATTATAGTCAATGGAGGAGATCAGCATTTGCAGCGGTGCCTCCGGATCGCCCTTCGGCGGATCCACATAGGACATAATGGTGTCGAACAGGGGTTTGAGGTCGGTGCCTGTTTCGTGGGGGTCAAAGCTGGCCGTGCCGGCACGGCCGGAGCAGTACAGGAACGGGGTGTTTTCCAGCTGTTCCTCGCTGGCATCCAGATCCATGAGCAGCTCCAGCACCTCGTCTGCGATCTCGTCCAGGCGTGCGTCCGGACGGTCGATCTTGTTGACCACAACGATGATCTTCAGGTTCATTTCCAGTGCCTTGGAGAGCACAAAGCGTGTCTGAGGCATCGGGCCCTCAGCCGCATCTACCAGCAGCAGTGCGCCGTCTACCATGCTGAGAACACGTTCTACCTCGCCGCCGAAGTCCGCATGTCCCGGTGTATCAATGATATTGATTTTGGTGTCGCCGTAGCGTACCGAGGTGTTCTTTGCCAGAATGGTGATACCACGCTCACGCTCCAGATCGTTGGAGTCCATGACACGGTCTGCCACAGCCTGATTTTCCCGGAATACGCCGCCCTGCTTCAGCATCTCGTCAACCAGCGTGGTCTTGCCGTGGTCAACGTGGGCGATAATGGCGACATTTCTCAAATCTTCTCGTACCATAATTCTCTTCCTCTTTCTCGTGTTCGTCGTTTGAAGAAGCAGCATCCGCAGGACACGGCTTCTGATTTTTGGATCTACAAAGCCATACACATGAAATCGAAAAAAAACAGGTAAACTCTCGAAGAGTCTACCTGTTTTTTGGTGGGAGAGGATGGATTCGAACCATCGAAGCTAGAAGCAACAGATTTACAGTCTGCCCCCTTTGGCCACTCGGGAACTCTCCCAAATCACACATGTAGGTTGTAGAATATTGGAGCTGGTGGACGGACTTGAACCCCCGACCTGCTGATTACAAATCAGCTGCTCTACCAACTGAGCTACACCAGCGCTGCAACGATATTTATTATATCACAGGATGTCCCATTCGTCAAGCATTTTTTTGAGGTTTTTGATTTTTTAAGTTTTATAGTGATAAAGTTTAGAAATATTTCTAGAGATGCTTGTAATACAAGTAATTTTGATTATACTGTAAAATAAAATGAATGCGGTTGAAATGGCGGAATACCTGAAGCAAGAGCAATCCGGCGTCAGACGGCAAATCCGGCGCATTCGGCGCAGCGGAACCCAGCGGCTCAAAAACGGCGGATGATTTCCTTTTCAAATCGCAATCACGTAATTTTCACCAAAAAATCAGTTGCATTCCCGTTGCATTTATGTTATAATCTATAGGGCATCTTTTGTAAAATACAAGAGCTTATCGATAATACTATTATAATGTATTCAGAAAGAAAATAAAGAGATCTGTTTTTCGGCGCTGTTTTGCCGGAAACGGAAAGTGAGGGATTGATTCTATGTGTGGAATTGTTGGATATGTGGGAAAGCGGGATTGTACGGATGTTTTGATGAGCGGTCTGAGCAAGCTGGAATACCGCGGATATGACTCCGCAGGCATCGCCGTGTTTCAGGAGGGGAAGATCGTTGTTGCCAAGGCGAAGGGCCGTCTGAAAAATCTGGAGGAGCGGATGGAAAAGGAGGGCCGTCCAAAGGGGCATGTGGGCATCGGCCACACCCGCTGGGCGACTCACGGCGAGCCGTCCGATGTGAATTCGCATCCCCACACCGGCGGAAGAGTCACCATCGTGCACAACGGCATCATTGAAAACTACAAGGAGCTGAAAGACTTCCTCGTGGGCAAGGGCGTGACCTTCACCAGCGACACGGACACGGAAGTGGTGGCACGGCTGCTGGACTACCGCTATAACGGCAGTCCCATTCAGACGATTTCCGAGACCATCCGTGACCTGGAGGGCTCCTATGCGCTGGGCATCATCTTCGCCGACCATCCGGATCAGGTGTATGCCGTGCGCTGTGAAAGCCCGCTGATCGTGGGCGTTGGCAAGGGCGAGAGCTTCATTGCCTCGGATGTGCCGGCAATCATCGAGTACACACGGGATTACTATCTGCTGGAACACGAGGAGATCGCCGTGCTGAACAGTGACGGCGTGCAGATCTATGATGCCTTTGGACAGCCGGTGCAGAAAGAGCTGAAAACGGCGGACTGGGATGTGGAGGCAATCGGCAAGGGCGGCTATGCCCACTTCATGCTGAAAGAGATTCACGAGCAGCCCACCGCCATTCGCAATACCATTGCGCCCCGCATCCAGAACGGCCTGCCCAATCTGGAGGAGTGCGGGATTACGCCGGAGGTGCTCCGTGGCTTCCGCCATATTCAGGTGGTGGCGTGCGGTACGGCAATGCATGCCGGCACCGTGGGCAAGTACGTGATCGAGAAGCTGGCACGTGTGCCGGTGACCGTGGACATTGCCTCGGAGTTCCGCTATCGGGAACCGCTGGTGGGAGAGGGCGACCTTGTCATCATCATCTCCCAGTCCGGTGAAACGGCGGACAGTCTGGCAGCAATGCGTCTGGCGAAGTCGCTGGGGGCAAAGACCCTCGCCATTGTCAACGCCATGGGCAGTTCCATCGCACGGGAGGCGGATATGCTCATCTATACCCACGCAGGGCCGGAGATCGCCGTGGCTTCCACCAAGGCGTACATCGTGCAGATCGCTGTGATGTATCTGTTTGCCTTTGAACTGGCGCTGGCTGTGTGAAAAATCGATGAGGCGGAGTGCCGCAGACTAGTAGAACTGCTCCAGCAGACACCGGACAGCATCGCTGCCATTCTGGAGCACAAGGAACAGGCGCAGTACATCGCCTCCTCGCTGATTACCGCAGACAGCCTGCTGTACATCGGACGCGGGCTGGACTACGCACTGAGCATGGAGGGCTCGCTGAAACTCAAGGAGATCTCCTACATCCACTCGGAGTCCTATGCAGCCGGCGAACTGAAGCACGGCACCATCTCCCTGATTACGGAGAACATGCCGGTCATCGCCGTGGCAACGCAGAAGGCGCTGAAAGAAAAGACCATCAGCAACATCAAAGAGGTCAAGGCACGGGGTGCCAGGGTGATTCTGGTTTGCCGGGAGAGCGATAGCGTAGATCCGGAGGCAGTGGACATTCGTTTCGATCTGCCGGAATTCGACGATCTGCTGATGCCCATGATTGCGGTCGTACCGCTTCAGCTCATCGCATATTATACCTCGGTGCTCAAGGGAAATGATGTGGATAAACCCCGCAATCTGGCAAAGTCAGTAACGGTAGAATAAGGAAAGCGCAGGATGGGAAAGCGCATTTCCGGAGAAATTTAAAGGATGAGAAAGAATTATGAGAAAACATAAGATCACACTTCTGGTGGCTGCTGTTCTGACCGGCACTGCACTGCTTGCCCTGCCGGTTTCGGCAGACGAGGAAATCGGCGGAATGGAAGAGGACACCACACAGGCGGAAACCGTGACCAGCGGTGACTATACCTATACTTTGGAGACAGACGGCACGGCGACCATTGTCGGCTATAGCGGAAAGGACACCGATCTGACACTGCCCGGCAAGCTGGACGGCCACGTTGTGGCAAAGCTGGGGGATGATGCACTGGAGAGCCAGACGTCCCTGCAATCCGTCACCATTCCGGAGAGCATGACCGGCATTGGCGATGCCTGCTTCTTTGGCTGCTCCTCGCTGGAGTCGTTCTCGGTGGAGAGCGGCAGCACCAGCTTTGCAGTGGACGACAGCGGTGCGCTGCTCTCCGCAGACGGCACCAGCTTCATCGCCTATCCGCCGGCAAAGTCGGGGGACACCTACACCGTGCCTGACGGCGTAACCGAGCTGTGGCCGGCATCTTTTGCCCAGACGAGTCTGACCAGCGTCAGCCTGCCTTCCGGCTTGCTCTTCATTGATGAGTGGGCGTTTGCCTACAGCGACATTCAGTCGGTGACGCTGCCGGATACAGTGACAGAGATCTATGACTATGCGTTTGCCTACTGCACCCGCCTCACAGAGATGACATTTCCGGCATCGGTGCGCAGCATTGACGCAGCGTCATTCGCCGGATGCGCCAACCTGAGCAGTGTGACATTTGCAGACGGTCTGGAAACCGTTGAGATGGCAGCGTTCGCCGGAACTGCCATGAAAGAGGTGACCGTTCCGGCAAGTGTTAGCGCCATCGGCTTCTGCGCCTTTGGATACGAGGATGACATGAAGACTGCTGTAAGCGATTTCGTGATCTACGGCAGCGTCGGTTCGGAAGCGCAGCGGTACTGCACCGTGGAGGATTCCGAGAACAACTATGCCAACAGCTTTACCTTCCAGAGCGTCCTCACTGAGGACAGCGCAGCCTCTGCCACTGAGGATACCAAGCTTCAGACCGCAGTGGAAGAGAAGAGTCCGTGGCAGCAGTACGGCAAGTGGGTGCTGCTGGGCGTTTGCGTGGCAGTGCTGCTGGTTGGCGGTGTGGTGCTGATCGCCGGCGGTAAGAAGAAGAAGGATGCGCCGGAATCCTCTGATAAGTCCGCTGAGGAAAAACGATGAGAACGTGGTATCAGATCGGATGCGGCCTGCTTGCAGCGGTGCTTTTACTCGGCACTGTGCCGCAGTTTCCGGCAGCAGCAGCGGAACTGGAGACATCCGCAGCGGCACCGGAGGACAGCGGCATTTCTGTGGACACCTCGCAGGATGCCAAGTATGATGTGTTCACCTATCGGGAAAATACGGACGGCGGCATTACCATCACTTCCTGCGACACCGCTGCCACCAGCGCAGAGATTCCGGCGGAGATCGACGGGGCACCGGTGACGCAGATCGGCGATGCAGCGTTTATGAATTGCAGTTTCGTCTCCACCGTGACGATTCCGGAGCATGTGACTGCTATCGGCGAGAGTGCCTTTGCCTCCTGTCCCATGCTCTGCGAGGTAGTTCTGCCGGAGGGGCTGACCTCCATCGGCAAGGGTGCTTTCGAGAGCTGCTCCATGCTGAACATCATCAACCTGCCAAAGACATTGACGGCGCTGCCGGATGCTCTGTTCTATGAATGTACATTCCTGTCTATTCTGGAACTGCCGGACACTCTGCAAAGCATTGGAAACGAGACGTTTTACAGCTGCACGGCGCTGGCATCGCTGGAGCTGCCGGATGGGCTGACCTCCATCGGGAAGTATGCCTTTCAGAACTGCCAGAAGCTGACGGACATCACACTGCCGGCATCCTGCACCTCCATCGGCGACTATGCCTTTGACGGCTGTCAGGCGCTGACAGCGTTCTCTGTGGCAGAGGGCAATTCCGCATACTGTGCCGAGGACGGCGTGCTGTTTTCCGCCGACCAGTCCACGCTGATCCGCTATCCGCAGGCACGGGAGGAAACCGGCTATGCGGTGCCGGATGCGTGCCGGACGCTGGGGGACTGGAGCTTCATCGGCGCTTCCACCTTGGAACAGATCGACCTGAATCAGGTGACTGCAATCGGGGAGGACTGCTTCTATTACTGTACGGCGCTGAAGAACATTGCCGTGCCGGACGGCGTGACGCAGCTCAACGGTGCGGTGTTCGCCTACTGCACGTCTCTGGAGCAGGTGACCTTGCCCGACACGATGCAGACGCTGGGAGACTACTGTTTCTATTCCGATGTGGCGCTGGCGGACATCAACATTCCGGACGGCGTGACACAGCTGGGCGAGAAATGTTTCTATAACTGCGGTGCGCTGCTGGAACTGTCGCTTCCGGCGAGCATCACAGAGATCGGGGAAAAGGCACTGGGGTATTACACCAATGCAGACGGCAAGGACGACCAGCGCATCGACAAGCTGAACATCCGCAATGGGGGCAGCGCTGCGGTGCGTGCCTATGAGCGCAGCTGGAAGCATGCGTCCCTGTGGAAATGGCTGCTTGCCGGCGGCATCGCTGTCGCTGCAGCAGGCGGGATTACGGCGATCGTTCTGGTGCATCGCAGCCGGAACCGCATCCGCACGACCACACGCCAGGCATCGGCGACGAAACCGGGGAAGAGAAAATAGACGGGAAAGGACCGAGAAATTTTATGAAGCATATCAAACACACGGCGGCACGCACCTTTGCCGGATTTCTGGCAGCGGTGCTGTCTGCCGGAATGCTTGCCGTTTCTTCCGGTGCGGTATTTGCCGAGGAGAGCACAACGCAGTCCAACACCTTTGACGACGGCACGCTGACCTATACCATTACAGACGGCACAAATGTTTCCGTCACCGGCTGTGCCACTTCGGCGACCCACGTCAGCATTATGCCGGAGATCGACGGCTACAACGTCACTGCTATCGGGGAAGAGGCGTTTGCAGAGTGCGAATCCCTGCAGGGTCTGACCATTCCGGAAACGGTGCAGTCCATTGGCTCGGCTGCCTTTTACGGCTGCACCTCGCTGGAATCGCTGACGATTCCGGACGCTGTTACCAAGATCGAGGACGGCACGTTTTTCAACTGCACTTCACTGAAAGATCTGAAGCTTGGGGACGATGTGACAGAGATCGGAAGCATGGCGTTTGGCTACTGCACCTCGCTGGAAGAGGTCACGCTGCCGAGTGCGCTGGAAACCATCGGCGACCAGCTGTTCTATTACTGCACGGCGCTGCAAGAGGTTTCCATTCCGTCGCATGTGACGCAGCTGGGTTCGTATACGTTTTATGGCTGTATGTCCATGGAGTCCTTTGATGTGCCGGCAACGCTGGAGGACATTGGCGCACTGCCGTTTTTCGGCTGCCGGAGTCTGAAGACCCTGACCGTGGAGGACGGCAACCCCAATTACATTGTGGATGACAACGTGCTGTATAACAAGGCGCACGACATCCTCTATGCCTATCCGGCAGGACGGGAGGACACGTCCTTTGAAGTGCCGGAGGGAACGCTGGTGGTATACGCCGGAGCATTTTTTGCCGCTGAAAACTTGCAGCAGGTGACGTTCCACGATGACTTGCAGTACATCGGAGAGATGGCGTTTGACTTTTGCAGCGGACTGCAATCCATTACCATTCCGGAGAGCGTGACGACCATCGGGGAAACGGCGTTCTCGGACTGCTCCGCCCTAAAGGAGGTCACCTTTGTGGGCGCAGAGGATGAGGACACCACAGAAAAGAATCTGGAAATCGGCAGCTATGCCTTTTTCTGCTGCGACAGCCTGAAAGAGGTGACACTGCCCAAGCGGGTGTCCTCCATCGGGGACTATGCGTTTGGCTGTGTTTCCGTGGAAAGCGACAGCAGCGAGGACTCCTCCTCCGGCAGCAGCTCCGATGACATGCAGGTGGAGGCCATGGATGACTTTCTGCTCATCGGATACACCGGTGCTGCTGCGGATTACGTCAAGAAGTGCGACGTGAAGATCAACTTCAAGTCCCTGAACTTCGACTGGGGCAGACTGGTATTTTACGTGGTGCTGTGCGCTGCCATTCTCGTGGTGCTGCTGATTGCCGTGCAGGTGATTCGCCGGACGATCATGACCAGGGAGGAAAAGGAAGCGCTGCGCCAGGCAAAGGAACTTCAGAAGATTCCGCTTTCCCAGCGTGGAGAGAACGGCGCTGCCGAGGCAGCGGAGGAGCCGGATGACGGCTACTGCGGCATCTTGGAGGACGACGGGCCGGAGGAGGATGCGGCCGTTCCGGAGTATGACGATACCTATATCCACGGCAGACTCCACCAGATCGGCCACGCAGACCAGCCGGAACCGCCTGCGGAATCCGATGGGGAGAATGACACCAAAGAGAACTAACGGAAACTCATTTCGGTTCTGATGTTAAACAGCTCTGCTGTCTGCTGCGGTGCAGACGGGCGGGGCTGTTTTTTTGTTGCTCAAAATGTGACCAAACGGGCGGCAGCGGTGTTATTATAAGTGAACGGCCGTGAAATACAGAAAAAGAAGGTGATCGCATGCAGGAACGAAGGCTGATAAAACAGTTGAAGCAGCATGATCCGGATGCACTGTCCGAACTGATGCAGCAATACACCGCATATGTGGGAACCATTGTTCGGAACATTCTGGGGAAGGTGCTGACAGAGTCCGATGTGGAAGAGGTAACGGCAGATGTTTTTGTCATCGTCTGGAACCACAGCAAAGAAATTCAGCAGGGGAAACTGCGCCCCTATCTTGCGACTGTCGCTCGAAACTGCGCCAAGAATCGGCTGCGCGGATATCAGGAAACAGTTGGTTTAGAGCAGGCGGAATCAATTTGCTGCTGCGAGGACATTGAGCAGGAGATTGATCAGAAGATTTTGGCGGAGATGCTGCAGGATGTGCTGGATGCCCTTGCACCAAAAGATCGGGAGATCCTGGTGCGCCATTATTATTACTACGAGGGCGTTAAGCAGATCGCAGAGGATCTCGGTATGAAAGAATCTGCGGTGAAAATGCGGATGAGCCGTGCCCGAAAGCGTTTGCAGCAGGAATTGATTGACCGTGGCTATGCCTATGAGGATTCGCCGGCGGTGCAGAAGATACAGTTTGCTGCCATATGAAAAGGAGTGACAAAATATGCAAATGAATGATTACGATTGGTTTGACCACTATGATGCGGAAAAAAACGGCGTACCGGAGATAACATCAGAGGAGATTGCAGCAGATGCTGTTGCAAAGCGTGTGCAGGAACAGCTGGGAATCACGATAAAGCCGATACATTCGCAGCGCCGCAGAACGTGGACACGCTGGGTTGCCGGTGCTGCCGCTGCGGCAGTTCTGGTGACTGGCGGAACGATGCTCTCCACAGCTGCCGGAATCGGTGGAACTGAAGCGTTTTTCCGCAGCCTGTTTTCCAAAGAAGTGCCGGAACATCCGGAAAAAATGGAATCGCTGGTCACCGTGCCGCATGCGGTAATCGATAGTACCAATGCACAGGTGCAGTTTGCACTGTTGGGAATGTACGGCGATGATAGTCAGGCGCTGTTGAGCTTTTCTGTCACGGCATCCGGCGTATCGCTGACGGACGGCTTGAAGATTCCGTATCAGCTTTCTGTCTTGGACACAGACGGAACGGTACTGCTGGAGGAGGCAAACGACGGCGGAACAGTGGCAGAACTTCGGGAAAAAAACGGCGCCTACTATTTGAATCTCAGCATCCAGAAATCCGGACTGCAAGGGAAAAAGCTGGAGCTGACGTTCCAGAATTTCTATACCGATCAGCAGATCCAGGCGATTGATGCACAGGTAAATCAGTATGAGGATTCCTTTCTCAGTGATTACGTGCGGGAGGTGTATGGAGCCGCTGCCTTGGATGGCTTGGCAGCAGGAGAACTTCCAGCAGAATTTGATGTTGCTGCATGGAAAGAATACCGTAGCCAGAACCAGTTGGCGCAGAAGCAAATGGAAAAGCGTGCGCAGTGCTACGCCGCTTCGGATGCAGTGCTGGATGGAACATGGCACACGGAGATGGCGCTGAACTTTGTTGGAAATGCCCCCATCACCGCAGCGTTTGACGGCGGCAGTGTCACACTGCAAACGCTCTCTGCCAATATCTCTATGCCAAGGGAATGGCAGAGGGAGGAAAGCAATGTCACGCTCGTGATCACGCTGAAAGACGGCAGAAAGCTCAGCGATGTGTACACAGAGGATATGGTAGGGCAGGCGGAAGCTTCGGATTATGCCATTCGGCAGATCCACGCAATTCCAAGCTGCGCCGCAGATAGTCTGGATTCGTACATTCCGTTGATGTCTCTGTACGGGACGGAAACAGACTCGCAGGGAAATTTCTCCATGGTTCTCTGCTACAGCGAACCCATTGCACCGCAGGATGTGGCGGAAGTGGAATTGGTGCGCCTCACATTTCAGGGCGGCGATGCGGGAACGGAGACGTTTGGCGGCTTTGCCGTTTCTGACGAAGTGGTGATCTATTCGGCGGAATAATCTCCTTTTTGAAGTGGAAAACAGCTCTGCTGTCTGCTGCGGTGCAGACGGGCGGGGCTGTTTTTTTGTGGATTTTTGTTGCATCATAAGGCATTTTATGTTATACTGGAAATGTGGGGCTTTGTCAAAATCGGCGGAGATGGAGGATGGCATGAAATACGATGCGTTTATAAGTTATCGGAGAAAAACAGGGTTTCTTATGGCACAGGTTCTCAGAGAATTGCTGAAAGAGAAGGGCGTTCGCTGCTTTCTTGATTTGGAGCAGGAACATTCCGGGCAATTTGATGAAAATTTGTTTGTTGCGATTCAAGAGTCAGCGAACTTTATTTTGGTTTTGACAAACGGAACACTGGAACGCTGTGTGAATGAAGACGACTGGGTTCGAAGAGAATATCTGGAAGCGGTTCGGCTGAACAAAAATATTATTCCGGTTCGGTATCCGGATTTTACGTTCCCGCAGGAAAAAGAACTGATCCAGCAGCTGCCGGATTGCATGAAAATGCTGGATACGAAACAAGGGGTGCTGCTCAGTCAGGAATATCTTCCGGCAACCATCGAGAAGATCCGGGATTATCTGGTAGATGTGGAAGAGCCGGTTTCAAATCTTTTACAGACCGATGCTTTTTTCCAGGAGGGACTGAAGAAGATCGCTTCTGTTTCCGGTGTGGACATGGCGTTTCACGCCGGTGCGGAGTGGCAAAGGGAAACGGAAAAGGTGGATATTCTCACGGATATCATTGACAGACATCTCAAATTAAGAGTGCTGGTCAATACCGGCGATGTTGCTGAATTGGTGTGCTCGAACATGAGACAGCCGTTAAAAAAATATGTTTCGCTCGATGACACCGCAGCCGAATGGGACGAGCTCTCGAAGAAATTCCCGCAGAACATAGAAGTGCGGATTTCAGATGTTCCGCTGATGCACAGGATGTATATCATCAGAGGCAAGGATGGCGGTGCTGTCAATGTGAAATATTACACTTATGGGAATTATCGGCCCTCCGACAATTATCATGTCACGTTTTATGGAACAGATGACGCATATCAGCTCTATACAAAAGAATTCGATTATATCTGGGAAAAGGCAAGCCGCACCCTGGGAACAAACTGATTTATCAGGGACTTCTCCTGATAAATCTCAAGGGGGCTGTGAATCCGGGAGAATCGTGTTTCAAGACGGCCGATGTGATTTTTTCCCTGCATGTAAATTTTCCGGAATTTCCCGAAAAAAATCGGATTTTTTCCGAAACCCCCTTGCAAAAAATGCTGTTCCATGATATGATAACATAAGAACCAGTCTTTACAAGCGTATCCGTGTGTCTTGTGAAGACAGATTCTAACACCTGCGCTGCTTCTCTTGCACAGATTGCAATGGCAGACGGCAGGGCGCAGGCTCTCAGAGCGCTGCGGTAAAAATTCAGAAAAATACCGATAAAGGAGGATCCTACTTATGCAGTATGGTTACTTTGACCTCAAGAACAAGGAGTATGTGATCGACCATCCGGATACCCCGGCACCGTGGGTCAACTACCTTGGTTCGCCGGAATACGGCGCAATCATTTCCAACAATGCTGCCGGCTATAGCTTCGTCAAGTCCGGCGCAAACGGCAGAATCAGCCGCTATCGCTTCAACTCGATGATGGCACTGCCTGGCCGTTACATCTACCTGCGGGACAACGACACCGCAGATTACTGGTCGGCTTCCTGGCAGCCGGTTGGCAAGCCGCTGGATACCTACAAGAGCGTCTGCCGTCACGGCACCGCATACACTGTGATCTCTGCCGACTATGCAGACATCCGCTCTGAGGTGACCTATTACGTGCCCAACGGCGCAACCTATGAGGTTTGGCGTGCGGTCATCACCAACAACAGCGATAAGCCCAGAAACCTGTCCGCCTTCGGCTTCGTAGAATTCACCAACGACAACAACTATGAGCAGGATCAGGTCAACCTCCAGTACACCCTGTTCATCACCCGCACCAGCTTCGAGGGCAACAAGATCCTCCAGCACATCAACGAGAACAGCGGCAAGGATGCCACCGGTTCCAATCACAGAGAGCGGTTCTTCGGCATGGTGGGCGCACCCATCACCGGCTATAACGGCAATCTGGACAGCTTCATCGGCCCGTACCGCACCTACTCCAACCCCATTGCAGTAGAGCACGGCAAGTGCAACGGCGAGATGAACTATAACTCCAACGCATGCGGTGCGCTCCAGAGCGACATCGTGCTCCAGCCGGGCGAGTCCAGGGAACTGATCTACATTCTGGGGCAGAAGGACAACGCACAGGCAAACGAGATTCTGGCTTCCTATGAGGCTGCCGGCAAGGTAGATCAGGAAGTGGAGGAACTGAAGCAGTTCTGGCACGGCAAGCTGGACAACTTCCAGGTACAGACGCCGTCCGATGCGTTCAACAACATGATCAACGTCTGGAACGCATACCAGTGCTTCATCACCTTTATCTGGTCCCGTGCAGCCTCTTTCGTATACTGCGGTCTGCGCAACGGCTACGGCTATCGTGACACCGTTCAGGACATTCAGGGTATCATCCATCTGGATCCGGAGCTTGCTGCCGACAAGATCCGCTTTATGCTGTCCGCACAGGTGGACAACGGCGGCGGTCTGCCGCTGGTCAAGTTCGACCACAATGCCGGTCACGAGAACACACCGGACGATCCGGAGTACGTCAAGGAGACCGGACACCCGTCCTACCGTGCAGACGATGCCCTGTGGCTGTTCCCCACCATCCGCAAGTATGTGGGCGAATCCGGCAACAAGGCATTCTATGACGAGGTCATCGTCTATGCCAACGGCGGTGAGGACACCGTTTACGATCACCTGAAGCGTGCCATCCGCTTCTCCATGGAGCGTCTGGGCGACCACAATATGCCGGCTGGTCTGCACGCAGACTGGAACGACTGTCTGCGTCTGGGCAAGAAGGGCGAGTCCACATTCGTGGCATTCCAGCTGTACTATGCAATGTCCATGATGCAGGAACTGGCAGCAGAGCGTGAGGATACCGAATACATCTCCTACCTGACCAAGGCGCAGAAGGCGCTGGGCGAAGCGCTGGCAGACTGCTGGGACGAAGACCGCTTCATCCGCGGCATTCGGGAGGACGGCGTTGTGGTTGGCGCCAAGAAGGATCCGGAGGCTTCTATGTGGCTGAACCCCCAGAGCTGGAGTGTCATCTCCGGTTTTGCCTCCAAGGAGCAGAGCGACAAGGCAATGCAGTCCGTGGCAGACATTCTGGACACCCCGTATGGCGCAAAGCTGCTGGATCCGCCGTACATCGACCACTATTTT
>ENA-OQHR01000264-OQHR01000264.1-human-gut-metagenome-genome-assembly--contig:-NODE-264-length-43553-cov-4.176994_pt1 | contig 43553 bp, 65 predicted proteins | sample MGYA00242566_ERZ504725 | MGnify/ENA primary metagenome ERZ504725 (study PRJEB26092, sample SAMD00036217) | human gut metagenome | host: Homo sapiens | study: EMG produced TPA metagenomics assembly of... | reverse complement strand
TTTCGTTGAGGCGGGTGCGGGGGATGCGGTCCATGATGTACTTGAAAGCCTCAGGGTTGAAAGATTTTGCGTCAAACTTAGCGTTAGGCATAATTCAATACTTCCTTTCTTGAAATGATTGTGTTGTTGGGGTTATTCCAGCTTTGCGTCAGGGTTTTTGGCCATGTACTCGGTCAGCTCGGAGTAGGACATCTCAGACAGCTTTTTGGTGCTGCCGGGCTTGCCCCCGTCCCCGTTCTCGCCGGGTTTCCAGCCGCTATACTTGGGCGCATCTCCAAACATAAAGTCAGTAGCAGCGTCCTTTTTCATCGCCTCGACCTTGGCCCCCAGGGTGACGGTTTCGCCGTTCTCCTTAGAGGTGACCTTGCCATCCACCACCTTGGCATCCTTGAGGAAGTCCGCCAGCATCGCACGGACGGCGATGTTGTTCTTGGACCCGGCAGCGGTGAGCTCCGCATCCACCGCAGCAGTCAGCTTGACCGTGGCCAGCTCCTTATCATAGGCGGCTTTCTGGTCCTTGTTCTGCTGGGTGAGCGTGTCGATCTGCTTTTGCAGTTCGGCATTGTCACCGGCGGACTTTTTCAGCTCGGAGAGCTGAGTGTCACGGGTCTTGATACCCTCACGGAGCTGCTTGACCTCGGTTTCCAGCTCTGTGACCTTGGCAGTCTTTGTGTTGAAGTCGGTGCGGGCCACAAAGCCCTTGCCGATCTCCTGAGAAACTGCCGTGTCAATTTCGGGGGTGTACGCATCCCCCAATACGGTTTTCAGCCATTCCAACATGATTATTACCTCCTTGCATGTCTGCTGTCCTTTTTATCCGGCCAGTCCCGGTGTTGCAGTGCCCATCTTGTAGTCCGCCGGGCCAGCGGTATTTGGGTATGAAAAAAGCACCGTGCATTTTCAGCACGATGCTTTTAACATCAAAAAGGGGTTACTCCTCGGAGCTCTCCAGATCAGCGTGGTAGGGGCACTTGAGGCACCGCTCACGCTGCTCCTCACTCCATGTGATGCCATTGGGCAGAATAGAGGGCTTTGCCTCATGGTCTGCCACAAGGACAATTTCCAGGCAAGTGGTCCCATCAACCTGCCCACCCGTAACAGGGCAAAAAACTGTGTTCATCTGAATACCTCCGCAATGGCCTTGGTTGTCGGGTCAAAGTCTTTTTCGGAAAATGCCGTCTTGACTTTCATGGTATCAGCATCAATATATGCCGCACCGTCAAGAGAATAGCAGTTGATGCTCACACCATCCCAGCGCTTGCGCCGCACGGTGCACTTGGCGGCTCTTACATAGCCCTTGGCATCGTCCAGCGTGCAGCCGTGGCGTGCGGCGTGGGCATCGTTGAAAGTGAGGATGTCCGCATCAATAGTTTCCGGCGGCACACGAACGGTGCCAATCACGCCGGTGGATTTTACGGCCTTATAGGCCTTGTAGTCAGCCTTGGAGGCCTCCGGCACACGGCCCTTGTAGGAATAGAGCCCAGCCAGGTCTTTGTATTCGGCAGCACGGTCATATTTCAAGGCTTGGAAGTCCTTGAAATAGCGGGGTGCATCCGCACCCAGGCGCTCCTTGTACTTTTCAAACTGGGCTCTGTCAGCGGTTTCATTATAGCTGATTTTCTGCATCTTATCAACAGTTCCTTGACCGTGGAGAGCATCCTGCTGGGCTTTCCATTGGTCATAGGTCATGTTGCCGGGCACCTTGAAGCGCTCACCCGTCACAGCGTCACGGGCATAGCGTTCACCCACGCTGTTCATGTCCTCAAAGTAGGGGCAGGTGCAGCACCGGCACCACGGATGAAACGGTGGAGCGGTGAGCCCCACCTGGTACTCTGACATCTTGAAAACCTTGCCGTCCATGTCGGCACACAAGCTGCATGTGTCCTTGTCAAAGGAGGCCACGATTTTGTAGCGCTCCACATCCAGGGCCTTGTAGCAGTCCTTTTGCCCGGCGCTGGAGAAATAGGCGCTTTCCGTCATCACCAGGCGGCCAGCCTTTGCCCTGGACACATCAAACTGCTTGGAGATGGCAGAAATGGCACGGTCCGGGGCCTCGCCCCGGATGACCATTTGCGTGAGCTGGGTGTTGACGCTGTTCACAAGGCTCTGCTTGTTTGTCCAGCACCGATCACGGAAAGTCTGGTTGTCCGTGGTCCAGGGGCGGGAGAGCACCTTGGTGATAGTTTCCTCATTGATGGCCTGCATGGTCCAGCCCACGCCCAGCCCCTTTTGCAGTTCAAAGGCCGTGTGATAGTAGCTGCCCTCATACATCTTGCGGGCGGCGGCATCCACATAGTCCAGTTGGTTGGAGTATAGGACCTCTGCCTGCTGCTGGAGCTGGAGCTTTAGAGCCTCCAGCCGGGAGATGTGCACCCTGGCGCTGGCGTTCTCAAGCTGTTTCATCCAGGCACCATCAATGGCGTTTTGCTCACCATAGGCGATGTACTCAGCCACGGTCCAGTGAAACTCCTTGAGCTCCTTGGAATTGAGCAGCCGCTTGGCCTCTGCCAGGTCAATCTCATTGTTGGTGGCAAAGCGCTGATACCAGCGGGCCATCTGCCGCTCAATCTCAGCTTGGGCGGCGGCAAACTGCTTTTCAAGGTTTTCCACATAGGAGTAAGACTGGTCCAGCAGCGCATCCTCCATGTTTTTCATGCGCTGGGCCCAGTAGGCGGCGTTAGTCTGTCTTGCCATCGCCACCACCCTCATTGTTTACCGGCGGCTGGTTGCGGTTGGCCAGAAAAGCGGCCTGGTAGGGGTCAGCCTGCATGGCCTCCTCTTTCTCATCCTTGATGCGCTGGAGCTCCTGCTCCGGGTCAGTGACCCAGGGGTGCATCTTGACGATGGTTTCATCAGAGAGGATGCCCACGGAGTTCTTGCAGTTGTTGATGGCCTCCGTTTCGTTGATGAGCACATCCCGGTCAAAGATGACTGTGACATCCTCGCCCTCAAAGCTCCTGCCGCCGGTGTTGGCCAGGTGCTTGTTGATAAACCAAAGCAGCTCCTCCATGCTGGCCTGAAACTCCATTTCAATGCCATTGGCATCCAGGTCAATGTCAGAGTACATGCTCTGAATGTTCATTTGGTTTGGGTCACCGCTCATGCGGTCATCTTTGGCATCATAGCCTCTGGCGTTCTCAATGATGGCATCCTTGAGCAGGGCCAACAGGGTCTTGTAGTTTTCAGCGTTGACGGATATTTCCAGAGTGTCCACGCCGCCCTCAGCCCCCTCATAGGACCGCACCTTGATGGCACCATAGGTGGCCAGGTTGCGGCGGAATGTGCCCAGGTCCTCACCGTCATAGTTCTTGATGACCAGGATGGTGGTGTGGATGTCCTCCTCCATCTGGTTGGCAAAGTTGCTCAGGATGTTGTTGTAGGCATCCTGGAGGCACTTGACCTTGGAGAGGAGTGGGATTTCATGGTGGGAGCTCTTAAAGCACACCAACGGGATGCGCTCCCAGTTGTAGCCCTCCACTTTGCCGGTTTCATCGTCCTGCCGTGTGATGATATAGGGGCCGGAGTAGGCAAAGCTGTCCGGCTCCAGCACGCCGTCATCCGTGCGGATGAAACAGTCCACACCTCCGCCGTGCATGACCTCTACCTTGACCACATTCTTGGCGTGTTCGGCCTCATCGTATTCCTGCACCACATAGACATGGACAGCAGCGTCCAGGATGGTGTGGTCAGCGTCCACCCAGAATGGCAGGACCTCATCAGCAGGAAAGCGCCGGAAAGCCAGCTCCCCGTTTTCGTAGTATGGATAGAGCCAGGACTTTCCACCGATCCATGCGCCCTCACCAACATTGTGCATAGTACGCAGAAAACGGGCCCCGAACAGAGCCCCCAGGGCCTTGGCATACTCCTTGTTTTCGGTGTCAAAGGACAGCGGACGGCCAAAGGAGTAGTTGGTCTTTTGGTCCACCATCTTGGAATAGAGGTTGTTGACCAGCCGGTTGTTGGGCAAGTTCTTGAGCACAATGGGCTTGCCGTCCTCATCCAGCGCCAGGCGTTCCCGGTGGGTCACATCCTGGTAGCCGTCATAGTAGGCCTCACCCTCAAGCTGCTTTTTGCGCTCCGGGCTGGTGAGCCATGCGGTGATTTCAAGCTCCAGAAAGCGCTTGTCCGTCATGCCCCGTTTGAAATTGGTGGCCACACGGCCATTGCAATCATCCCTCAGATTGAGTGTCACCATTGGTTTCTCACCTCACAAACATTTTGCCTGTTTCCAAGCATCATAGAGTTTCGGCCCTTGTATAGCCATCCAGTCCGTCATTTCCTCATTAGAGGCCCAGCCGGACGGTGAGAGGCTATTGATGCTCAGGCCGCTCTCATAAAGAAAAGCGTGGACCAGTTCATGCCTCATGCACTTACGCATGTAGTCATCCAGGCATTTCTTGCTGCCGGGCTCTTTTCGCTCTGCCGCCGTATATTTACGGGCCACGCATAACTTGATGCTGGTGTCACAGTAGCCATCACAATCTGCTGCCTCAAGCTCAGGGTCTTGGGCCCTTGTCCGATATTCCACAGCATATTGCACACCCAACACAGAAACTCGCACAGTAAAACCTCACTTAAAGCTAATCAGATCAGGCGCATAGACACGGTGCACGAAGTAGCGCACATCGTCCATGCTATGGTCATTTTCTTTGATGGGACGGTCCATCTGGGCTTTTTCGTCCCAACGATACATCCCAAACTCACGGATGCAGTCCGTGCAGCAGTCACAGAAAAAGATGTCACCGCTCTGGAGCCGGGTGGCCACATTGCGGATGCCGTCCAACACGGAGTTGGAGGCCTTTTCTACACGGTAGCGGTCATGGCGGCGGATGACCTCAATGAAAGAGGCCGCCGATGGGTCCACGATGATGGCGGACACATGCAGACCATCAGCCAGACGCTCCAGCTCCGTGTAGTGCTCCTCATCGGTGCGCTGGCGGCCCTCCTTGCGGCTGTCATAGTAGTACTCCCTCATCCTGTACCACTTGCCACCAGCCTTGCCCCAGAGGCCAATGCTGGTGGGGTTGATGGTGCCGTAGTCGCAGGACATCACATACTTTTCATAGGGCCTGGGTACACTGGGCACAACATGAAAGTCCTTGTTGAACATCGTGTAAATAAGCCCCTCCGCCACCACCCACAGGCCCCGGATAAAGCGATCATAGAAAACGCCAGAGTAAAGGCTCTCATACCTTGCCTTGACTGAGGCGGAGAGGCTGAGGTTGTCATCCATGGTGAAATGGAGGTGCAGCATTTTCCGCCTGCTGGCCTCCAGCACCCACTTGGTATAAAACCAATGGCTGGGGCCCTCCGGGTTGCAGTTAAACCACAGCTTGGCCCCCTCAACAGAGCAGCGAGCCGTGGCCTGGTTGACAAAGCTCTCCGGCATCAGGGCCACCTCATCCAGCAGGATGCCTGCCAGTGTGATGCCCTGGATGAGTGCGGCGCTGCTTTCGTCCTTGCCGCCGAACAGGTAAAAGCTGTTACTCTTGCCGTTGGCGCTCACCACGATTTTGTTTTCAGTGCGGTGCTCCTTGAAAGAGAAAACGCCCGCCAGCCAGACGGGCAGATTGCTTGTCACATTGCGGCGCAGGCTCTCAATGGTCTTGCCGCAGATGGCAAAATTGCAGCCATCAAAGCGGGTCATGGCCCACATGATAAAGCCCACTGTCATGGCCACTGTCTTGCCGGAGCGGATGGAGCCGTCACAGATGATGCCGTCATAGACCTCAAAGCCGGGTCTATTCCACCAGGTCATGGCCAGGTTTTGCCGGGTGCTCAATCTCTGGTATTTCATCCGTGCCTATCTCCTCTCTGGTGCTTTGGTCAATGACCTCAAAGATGTTATTCTCTGGGGCCTCGCTGCCACCGTTCTTGCTGTCGAACATGCCCAGGTGCTTGGCCAGCAGCTCCAGGGCCTTGACCTTATCGTGCACCTTGACCTCCGTGCCATATTGCCCCTCCTTGATGGAGGCAATGGCCTTGCGCTTTTCATCCGACAGCTCAGAGGTGGGGGTGATGCGGACAATGCCATTTTGGTTGACGGTGGCGAAGTCAGCACCGTTGGCAAAGGCGATTGCAGCCAGCTCCTCAAGCACTTTTTCCTGGGTGATTTCCACCCGCTTTTGACGCTTGGCCTGCTGCTTTTGGATTTCGGCAGAAACTTGAGTTTTATTGAGTAGTTCCACGGCTATCCGGGAGGCGCTTTTTTCGCTATATCCGGCACGCTTGGCAGCCGCCGTGGCATTGAGGTCCACAAGGTATTCCTGCACAAATCGCTTTTGCTTTTCAGTCAGCTTTGCCATCTCACCACCCCATCACATAGTAAAAGCCGCCCTCATCGGACGGCTCTAAAAAATCGTTAGAATGAAACAGCGGCAAGGGTCTGGGTTTCATCATCCGTCACCTTGCCGCTGTTCAACCAAGGAGGTATTGCATCATCTTGAGGCACTACCCGCAGGATATAGTGTACCACAGAAACACCGAACAGAACGAACAAGTTACAGTTGGACCTCTGTGCCGTCATCTGTTTCCGGCTCCGTGGCCTTGATGTACCTGTTGCACATCATCCGCACGCCGTCAGCAGTGTTACTCCCGCCGATACATGCGGCCACCTGCTGCCACGGCAGTCCATTCACAAAGCGATATGTGAAAACCTGCCGGAGGAGGCTGTCCTCAATGGTGGCGATATACCTCTCCAAACGGTTGCGCTCATAGATGCACTGCTGGAGTTTGGCCTCAATGATGCCCTTGAGGTCCACGATCTCCGCCGCATAGCGGCCAACACGGTCCCCCACGCCAGGGCTCCTGGGCATCCCGGACAGATCTGACGAACAGGACACCGCCCTGGCCTCCAGCTCAAGGAGGCGCTTTTTGTCCATCTCGATCTCCCGGTTGAGGTAGTAAAGCTGGGACAGTTCTTTCAAAGTCACAAATCAGCACCATCCTCTCCACGCCACACGGGTTTGCAGTTGCCCTCACCAAAAGCACACTTGACGGCGCACACCTTGCAGGCATCGCCGCCAGCCATGACAAAATGCAGGTCCGCAACGGCTTGGCGCAGCTTGGAATTAAGCGCCTCAGCGTCCCGCTTGGCCTTATCGGCACGGGCATAGGCCTCCGCCACCTTGGCGGTGCACTCCTCAGAGGAAACGCACTGTTTCCTCATCTGCTCCAGCGTCAGCCGGTCAGCCTCATGCTGGATGGTCAACCGGGCATTTTCCCGGATGAGCTCATCACAATAAACCTGGTCACCATTCAAAATCACAGTAGGGTTGCTCATTTTGCGCTCTCCTTTACTCGCTTAATTCTGGCCTTGAGTGCGGACATGACGGCCTCATGGGTGTCCTGGCGATCTCGCACCGTAGCCATGACATCCTCATCCTGGCAGCCCTGCACCACAAGATAGTGGACGAAAACCTTGTCATAGGGGGAGCCCTGCCGGTATAGGCGGCAGTTGCCCTGGTCATTCAGCTCAAAGGACCAGTTGAGGCCGTACCACACCACATGCTGGCCGCCTGCCTGGAGGTTGAGGCCGTAGGCACAGGAGGCCGGATGCACCAGCAGCACATCAACCTCTCCGTTATTCCAGGCCTCCTCATCCTCCACGGTTTTGTAGACCCGCACCCGGAGGTCCTTGCGGTGCTTTTTCAGCGCCTCCAGGATGCGGTCCCGGTCATGCTGATAGCCGTAGAAAGTCAGGCAGTGCTCTCCGTTCAACTGCTCCAGCAGCTCCAGATAGGCCTCCAGCTTGCAGTCATGGACCGGCACAATGTGGCCATCATTGCTATACACAGCGCCGTTGCACATTTGCAGGAGCTTTCCAACAAGGACAGCGGCGGAGGCGGCGGTGATGACATCCTCATCCACCTCCAGCAGCAGGTCACGCTCAAACTGGTCATAGGCCCGGCGGGCTTTGGCATCCAGCAGCACCGGCACCTCATGCTGGATGAAGTCCGGCAGCTCCAGGTAGTCCTCCGCTTTCATGGAGATGCAGATGTCAGAAATGGCATCCAACACAGCGCTCTCCGCACCGTCTTTGGCCTTGTAGGAAAAAATCTGTGTGCGGCTCCGCTGGTCAGGGTCAAAATAACGCTCACGGTAGGCGCTCAGGGATTGCCCCAGGCGCTCTCCGCAGTCCAGCAGGTAAACTTGTGCCCACAGGTCAATGAGGCCCTTAGAGGACGGCGTGCCGGTCAGTAGGACCATCCGCTTGATGAAACGCCGCACCCGCCTCATGGCTTTCCAGCGCTTGCTCTGGCTGTTCTTAAAGCTGGTGCTCTCATCAAGCACCACCATGTCAAAGGGCCAGGCCTGTTTGTAGTAGTCCACCAGCCACTCCACATTTTCCCGGTTGATGACATAGATGTCCGCCGGAGTGTTGAGGGCCTTGATGCGCTTGGTGGCGCTGCCCAGCACCACAGAGGTGCGGAGGTGCTGGAGGTGGTCCCACTTGGCGGCCTCCTTGCTCCAGGTGGCCTCTGCCACCTTTTTGGGAGCCACTACCAGGACCTTTTGCACCTGCCAGCGAAAATACTTGAGAATATTGACCGCTGACAGAGTGATGACTGTTTTGCCAAGGCCGGGACGGAGAAACAGCCCAACGGCAGGGTCCTCAACTACACGCTGGATGCAATAGGCCTGGTAGTCATGCGGCACATATTTCATGCGGGGAAAACCTCCCTCAAAAAGTCCTTTACTGCGTCCATCCCAAACAGCACCCGGCAGTCCGCCCCCCGTTTCTCCATCTCACTCCGCTGCCATTTCTGGACTTTGGCCAGCCTGCCCACCTCCGTTTTCAGTTCAACAAAGATGGTCTTGCCGGTGGGGGTGATTATCAGTCGATCAGGCACGCCGGGATTTCCGGGTGACACAAACTTATAGCAGAGGCCACCGTGCTCTTTCACCTTGCGAACAAGGTAGCTCTCAATATAGCTTTCTTTCATGGATTTCCTCCTTTCGGAACAGTGGAACATTCGCGCGTGTATGTAGCGCAAACAGGCGGTTTAGAGAGTTTTATTTTTCTCTATTCTCTCTAAATCCTCTCTTTTACCCTAATATAGAAAATGAATGTTCCAATGTTCCACTTAGCCCAAAAGCCTTGCGGCGCAAGGGTTTTGCCCGGAACATTTGCCGGAACATTGCCCGGAACATGTTCCACCCGCCCGGAACATTGGAACATCTGAAAATCTCAAATGTTCCGGGCAATGTTCCGGGTCAAAGCCGCACCTTTTGAAAGCCCCGTTGCTTGCCGCAGTAGCCAAAGCGCAGGGAGCCTCTGGCCCTTTCCCACAAGGCGCTGGCCTCAATGATGCTGTTGATTTCTGCCGTGTCACTGTACCTCATATCCCGCTGCTTGCCGTCCAGAGCCTCACACCAGACCTCCAGAGCACACACACGGTCACGGGGCACCAGCTTGACATCTCCCTGCACAGCGCCGCCCCAGAACATCCGGCGGCGGTCAAGCGGCCAGTTCTGCCAGTCCTCCGGCACCGGGCGCTCCAGAAAGTCCAGTATGATGCCCTCACGGGTGTTGACCTCACGGTGGGCCTCCTGGGCCTCCTTAGCGGCGGCCTCAATTTCCCCTGTGAGGAAAAGCGGCTCCCCCGTCTGCCAGCGGACCATGGCCTCAGCCCAGAGCTGGTCAATTTCTCCGGGCAGATCAGTCCAGACGCTTTTGGCCGCCGGGGCCAGGCCCACATCCACCGGCCAGAAACGCCGGTTGCCGGTGCGGTCCCGCAGGTAGTCAGATGTGTTGGTGGTGCCGAAGAACACACAGCACCGGGGCAGCTCCTTGACATGGCGGCCATAGGCCGCACGGAAACGGTCAGAGCGCAGGGAGAGAAACTGCTTGATGCACGCCACATCCGTCTTGCGGAAAGCGTCCAGCTCACCAATCTCCACCAGCCAGACCCCCTGCAAAAGTTCAGAGGCCTCCTTGCCCTCAAAGGTGCGGATGCTGTCATTAAACCAGCCCCGGCTCATCTTATCCAGCAGGGTGCTCTTGCCAATGCCCTGGGGCCCAGCCAGGATGAGCATGTTGTCATACTTGCTGCCGGGCATCATGGCACGGGTGACGGCGGCGGTGAAAGCCTTGCGGGTCACCGCTCTGGTATAGGGGCTGTCCTCCGCCCCCAGGTAGTCAATGAAAAGGGTGTCCAGGCGGGGCACGCCGTCCCACTTGAGGCTCTGGAGGTAGTCCTGGACCTCGTTGAAAGCGTGCTGTGTGGTGTGGAGGGAGAGGGCCCCGTCAATCTTTCCGTTGCCGGTGATGTGGTGGACCTTTTCCATGTACCAGTAGAGGCCATTGTTGTCATTGTCATCCCAAAGGCGGCGTTTGGTGGAGGCGTTCCAAGGGAGCGCATCCAGCACCTCACCACGGCCCGCAAACTGGTTGAGGGCAAACTTGCCCTTGAGCAGCGGGTCATTCTCAAGAATAATCCAGACATTATCAATGGTGGCCTTGGGGAGGCCGGTCTGGCTGTTGATCTCCAGCCGGTCCATCCAGTTGGCGGGCTCTGCATCGTTGGTGGCCTCCACGCCCTCAAAGTCCTTGACGGCCTCCTGGTAGCGCTCCTGGCTCATCAGGGCGGACACATCGGGGTCTTGCGTGGCCAGTTCGCACATGGCACGGTAGGAGGGCAGGCGGTTGGTGGGAGTGCCCGGCTGGGCCTCATCGTCCTTGTCACCAAAGCGATGCAGGCGCACCAGGTCAAAGGCGTTCACCAGCTTGCCGCTGCACGGGTCAGTGGCGTGGTGGGAGTAGAGAAACTTGCCGCTGTCATAGATGACAGCGCCGCCGGTTGTGGAGCCGCCCAGGTAGGTGTAGCGGCCCGGCATACTCTCCACCGGCTCATACATGCCGGGGATGAGCTCATCCATGGCACGGTAGATGTCATAGGTGCGGCAGAAAGCGCCCACAACACCGTTTTTGGCCTCCGGGTCACCCTGCTTGACTGCCAGCTTAGTGGGCAGGTTTTGGGAGCCAGGCACCTGGGGCCAGAGGGTGCAGTCACGCCAGTCCTCATACTGGCCCAGCAGGCCCTTGACGGACAGCAGGGGCTTGTCTTTCCACACATAGATGTATTGGCTGTCTGAGCAGCAGCTTGGCCAGTACATCAGACGGGACACCTCAAAAGTGGTGGGGTCACAGAGCTCCAGGCCTATGTACTCCGCCATCTTGCGGGCGATGGGTTCATATTCATCCGCTGAGGCCGTGCGGTCCAGCGGCAGCAGAACACGCAGGCGGGGTGCCGCCGGGCTGTGCTTACGGGTGGAATAGATGCAATAGCCGCAGCTCAGCCCCTCAACACGGCGCAGGACATCCTCCGTGCCGCCCGGTGGAATGTTGTCCAGGTCCAGCGTGATGACATCACGCCCGGTCACATTGTTGGCCTTTCGGCGGGGGCCTGACAGTGTGCCTGCCATAAATCCGCCCACATCCTTGAGGTCATCCTGCTGGGCCTTTTTCATATTCAGATATTCTGCCAGGGGCTCAGTGCCTCTGGCGGGGGTCTGGAGCTTTGCCCACAGCTCAGAAATGAGCAGGGTTTGCGCCTGCCAGACCATGGCCCTCCGGCTGCTACCGGCGGAGATGGTTATTTTGCGGTCAAATTGCATGGGTCACACCTCACGGTTTCGGATGTATCAGGGATTGAGAAATGCGGTTGTCAAGCCGCTGGAGCTTGACGGTGCGCTGCTGGGTCACCTCATCACGGATGCTGAACATGAGCTTGAGCTGTTCCAGCATGATCTCAACATCAGCGATCTCCTCAGCGATGTGGGCGGCGTTGTCCTGGCCACGGAGGTTTTTGGAGAGCTCCTTGGTGAGCTCTGCCATCTCCTCCATGCAGACCGTGCACTGGCTGGTCTTGCCATAGACATTCACCGCAAGCTGGCAGATTGCCGTTTCGCATTTGGTCATCTAAAAAACCTCCCTGTCTTGCGGTCCCGGAGCTCAATGCGGGCCACCAGCTCAAAGCCGCTTTCCGCAATGATAAACTTGAGGACCTTGATGAGAGTGTTGACCTTGGCATCCAGCACCTCATGCCCCTCTGCGGACACTTTCTTGATGGCGTTGTATGCCGTTGGGTCTGCGTAGCCCTCAGCGTTTTCCCAGGGTTTTGGGCTCATTGGCCAGCACCTCCTTTTGCCATTGTTCGACATCTGCACCCAGCTCCTTGAGCTTGAGCCGTTCCGGGTACAGGTCATCCATTTCATAAAAGTCACGCATCCGGCGGTGTTCTGCGGCCATCGCCAGATAGAAGTCATGGAGCCGCTTGACCCCAAAGCCCAGGTGCCGGTGCAGTGTCCAGAGCACCATGCAGTCCACATCCAGAGCCAGCAAGTCATCTTTCTCAAGGCACTGCTGGTTGATTTCGTGCATCATGGCCATCTGCATCTCCGGGGTCATTATGGACTTGCCCAGAGCGGAGAGCTTGATGCTGAGTGTGGGGTCTTTGGGCACCTGCACACCTTGGCGTTGCAGGTTTCGCCGCTCTTTTCTGTTCATCGCTTTGTGCCCCTCCGGCAGCGCCCGGCGTTCTCATTGGGCTGCCAGTCCTCAACCACAAGGACCGGCTGGCCTGGGCCTTTGTCACAGATGAAGTCACCCTCACCAATGTACTGGCAGCAGTCACACATGCCGGGGTCACACATCCGGGGCTTTTCACTCCTGGGTCTGGGTTTCTGCTTTTTCATAGGGGCGGCTCCTTTCTGTCACGATTTCACCGGCGCAGGCCGCATAGCCCGCCAGATCAATAAAGCTGTCAGCTTTGTCCCCAGCTTTGATGCGTGCTACCTTGAGCAGCGCCATCATCATGGCTACATCCTTAGAGGTGAACAGCGTGCCCATGTAAGCGGTCCACAGTTGCCCAATAAGGCCAAAGCTGTCCTCCGGCGTGCCATAGTCCTGCTCACGCTCACCGCAGACACAGCAGCGGGCGGCCTCTAAAATCTCAGAGCGTTTCATGGTTGGGTTTCCTCCTCTCAAAAGGTGCTTTCAAAAAAGCCAGCGTGCGCTCATAGCTCATTGCGTGAGAATTGCTGAAACACAGGACAACGGCCAATTCCTCATAACTGAGGGCCGGGAACACCTCCGCATTGGTGGGCACCAGCGTAGGGTCCACCTCTTTGCGGGCGTGTTCACAGGCCTTGCCCAGATAGTCCAGGCAACAGCCGGGAACAGGGCAACGGTCACACAGTTTCATGGGTGGCCTCCTCAATGTCATCAAAGATGACCGGCACCTGGGAGCGCATCTGGTGGAGCAGTGGGATTGCCACCTCACGCATCTGCGGGTGTGCCGCCGGGGCGGTCCGCAGCTTGAAGAAATGCCGCCATTCTCGCAGGTTGGCTGTCATCACCACCTCAGTCTTGAGGCAGGTGGGCAGGACAGCACGGGCCTCTTGCGGGGTGCAGCCCCAGTCCAGCAGCTCAAAATATGACTTTTCAGCCATTCTGCAAGCCACTTTCCAATACTGCCAGCCCGGTGTGCCCTCCGTCAGGAAAGAGGGGCGGATGACGGTGATTTCACTGCCAAAAACATCCTTGGAATAGTTGCAGTAGCGGGTGCTCTCTTGGCAGTAGGAGGCCATGCGGTGCCGGACAATTTCATGGGACACACCCCGGTCACACACAAACTTGACGGTGATGTCAAAGTGTTCCAGGACGGCCTCATGGCCACGCTTGATGATGCCCGCCACAAACTTGGCGGCGCTGGTGTCGGTGATTTTGTCCTCAGACTTGTAGCAGACCCGCCCGCACAGCTCAATGTGCTGGAGGATGGCCGGGCCATCCAGCGGGGTGAGGATTTCGGTGTAGGGGTTAATGATTTTCATGTGTCACGGTCCTCTCTTGCAAAGCGTTCATCCAGTTCAAACACGCCACGGGGCTGATTATTAAGTAGTCACGGGCCCGGCCCATTGTTCCGCCATTGCGGCGGCTATGCCGGGGAAAGTTTTGGCCCTGTTGATGGGGTCCCGTTCTCTGCGGCCTTGAAAGCGCCGGTAGTTCCCATGTGCGTCTTTGCATCCGCCATTTACCCATGGGGTGACACCCTCCGTGATGATTTCGGTGGGGACCAGCAGGGGCAGCTCTTTGAGCCACAGGCATGTCCGCTTTGTGTACGGGTGCCCAAACTGCCACGGCTGTATTGCTTGGGTGTAGGGCGGTAGCTCCACGATTTTCAAAGGAGTGGGGTTTTCCACAGCGATCTTTGCACAGTCGGCGCTCAGAAAGCTCATAAAGAAAGCCTTGGCCTCCATTGCTTTGGCGTATCGCTCCGCCACAATCTCACCCTTTACCCTCATGCGGACGGCGCTGGCGTTGGTCAGATAGGTGCACGGCGGAAAAGCAATGAGCATGTCCCACCGCCCCAGCACATAATGTGCGGAGCCGTCACAGGTCTTGAAAAAGCAGTAGCCGTTGAGCAGAGGGAGCACATCTTGCTGGATGTGCCACTCAGGGTGGCCGCCGGAGCATGGGATGAGGTCACAACTGTATGCCTCATGGCCCAGCTTTCTCAAAGCTATGGTGACCGCCTGGCTTTCCTCACAGGCAACAAGGATTTGCATAAAAGCCTCCCCCAGCCCACCACCGCATTGGTAGCGGGGGGGGGCTCGTCAGTTATTTAGTCTTTCTTGAAGAATGTGCCCACCCAGCCATCAGCGTTGAGCGGCAGATCAGCGGCCCACGGGATGGGCTGGCGCATGATGTTGACCACCGTGTCCAGCATGGTGTCCTCATCAGCCCAGGGGGCAATGTCAATGACCACCTCATCATGGATGTGGAAAATCACCGGCAGGCCAGCGGCCTCCAGGCGTTCAATGGTGTCCGCCAGACAGTCACGGGCAATGGCCTGGACGCAGTTTTCCACCAACTTGCCGCCGTAGGTTTCGATGCGTTTCCAGCGTTTGGTTTTCTGGTCCATGCCCATGTAGGAGATAGAGGGGTTGCCCCATTGGTTTTCACCAATGCCGGGGCTCACATAGTAGAGCTTGCGGCCAGAGGGGAGCTGGATGGTGAAACAGTCGGTGCCCTGGTTGTAGTCATACTCACGGGCCAGCAACAGGCCATTGATGCCCACACTGCCGCCCTGGGTGATGACCTGCACGGCGGCATTGTCCATGGAATACCACAGGTCACGGATGCGCTTGTTGGCCTCACGCCAGCGGCTCACGATGTCCGGCAGGTCCTCCTCCGGGATGCCCATGTCCAAGGCTCCCATGTTGATGAGTGCGCCGGTGCTGCCCTGGTAGCCCAGGGCCAGCTCTGCCACCTTGCCCTTTTGCCGGAGTGCATACTCTGGATTGCCCTTTTTGATGAGCTCAATGGGCACGCCGAACATCTGAGAGGCAGAGGCCTCATAGATTTTGCCGTGGGTGCGGAACACCTCCAGCCGCCATTGCTCACCGGCCAGCCAAGAGATGACACGGGCCTCAATGGCCGAAAAGTCAGCGTCAATGAGGACATGCCCCTCCGGGGCCACAAAGGCGGTGCGGATGAGCTGGCTGAGAGTGTCAGGCACAGAGCCATAGATCAGCCGGAGGGCATCCAGCTTGCGGTGCTCCACCAGCTCACGGGCCAACGGCAGCGGCTCTGTGTAGGTGCGGGGCAAGTTCTGGACCTGCACCAGGCGGCCTGCCCAGCGCCCCGTCCTGTTCGCTCCATAGAATTGGAGCAGCCCACGGACACGGCCATCCGGGCACACAGCGGCCTCAATAGCGTCATACTTTTTGGTGCTGGTCTTGCCCAGCTCTTGGCGTATCTCAAGCATCCGCTGGACCTGGGGGCTGTTGTCCTCCTTGCCCAGCAGGCGGGCCACGGTGTCCTTGCGGAGGTCCGCAAGCTCCTCTCCCATGGCCTCCTGGAGCCATTGCATGAGCTGTGCCACGCTGTTGGGGTTGTCCAGCTTGGAGATTTTCATGGCCTCCTGGGTGAGGTTTTGGCGGGTCACATTGCCCAGATAGAGGGCACCGCTCACCAGGTCCATGTCCACGGCCACGCCACGGGCATTGATGATGAGGTCCGTTTCCCATTGTTTTTGCACGAAGTCCGGCACGGGGAAAGCAGAGAGCCGCCGCTCAATCTCCATCTCAGTCACAACATCCTGGCGGCAGTATTCTTTGAACAGCTCCCACTTGTCGGTGTCGTGCTGGGGCAGGTTGCGGGTGCGGCCTCCATTGGCCTTTGTAGGGGCGCAAGGGACGCAGAAATAACGGATGAGCGCCTTGCCAGTGTTGAGCTTGCGCTTGTCCTCAGCAAGCCCCAGGGCCTTGCCAGTGGCATCCAGGCCTGCTGTGTAGCCACAATAGAGGCCGTGGAACATGGTGCAGCGCCATTGGTCCGGCGGCAGGGTGCTCAAAAACTTGGACAGGCAGCCCCACTCAAAGGGGGCATTGTATGCGTGCTTGATGTACTCCGGGGAGGTGATGGCCTGGACCAGCCACGGGGGGAGGTGTTCCCCCCGTGCCAGGTCAATGATCTCAACAGGCGCACCATCCACACTGTACGCAAAGAGCAGGATTTCAAAGTCCGGGCTGGAGATGTACTTTTGCGCCCCGGCCTTAGCAATCGGCACGCTTGAATAGGTTTCAAGGTCAATGCTGAGATGGTGCATGGTGTCATCCTTTCTTAATTGCGGAAAGCCTCATCCATGGTGTAGAGCTGCATGATGTTCTCCGTGTTCACGCCACGGGCCTCCAGCTCCGCCAGCATGGTATTGAAAAGCGTGGTGCCCTTGACATACTCCACCAGCTCCTCAGCGGAGAGGCTGGTGATGTTGTGGACGGACACCTTGCGGATGTCCTCCTTGCGGTTGGCGGTCCACGCCTGGGGCTCCGCAAAGGTGGCGTTCTCAATGTCGGCCACAAGCATGGCCTGCACACGGGCGGGTTTCTGCAAAAGCATCTTGACCGTGTTGAGTAGGTGGCCGGTTTCCATCTCTTTGACCTCAAGGGTCACGCCAAAGGCTCCAATCCAGAGCTGCCCATCAAATCTGGTGTTCATCAGTCACTCCTCCTTATCACATGGGCTGGCCGGTGATGGGGTTGATGCCGCCGGTGGTAGCCCAGGGCACCTGAGCAGCAGGGGCGGCGGGGGCCGCAGGCTGGACACCGTAGGCACCGGGGGTGGCGGGCATCGCCGCACCATAGGTGGGAGTGGCGGCAGGAGTGCCGCCCAGCCCGGCGAAGTCGGAGGCAGCGGAGGCTTGGCCGCTCAGGGGCTCCCCGTCACGGGTCTTGAGAACATTGCCCAGACCACAGCCAATGCCCTTGTTGCCGCTGTTGGAGTAGCCGAAGAAACGGACGGTGACACGGCCATACATGCCGCTGTAAATGTCCGCCGGGGACAGTTCGCAGTTGATGTTGTCGATGCCCACCACCTGGGGCTTATTCTTGGTGGAGGCGGTCATCACCCAATGGCCCTTGCACTCATCACCAAAGGGCACACCGGAGGGCCGCACGCCGTCACCATCGTAGATGGGCACCTTGAGCATGGGCGGGCGGGCACCGTTCCACACCTTGGCCAGGGCATCATTGGCGGCGGCCTGGATGGCAGCGTCAATGTCAGCCTTGGTGGCGGCATCGCTCTTGGGGATGAGCAGGGTGACGGAATACTTGGGCTCACCGCCCTGCTGGGCGGCTCTGGGGGTGGTCAGGTTGGCATAGGAGAGGCGGACCTCACCAGTCAGGACTTTCATGGCATCATTCTGATACATAATCTTTTGATCTCCTTTACAGTTAAATTACACTCTGGTGTTTGCATCAGGCTGGGCCTCAGCCCAGCAGGTTTGAAGTTTCACCCAGCGCTCATGCCGGGCTTTGCTCCGCTTTACGGCAGCGGTCAGCCGGTTGTTTTCCCGGAGCTTTTGGCGGTCCTCTTTTAGGCGGCTTTTCTTATTGAACACATTGCGCCAGCCGTTCTGATACTCAATACTGGCTTGTTTCCAGACCTCTTTGCTTTCAATCACGGCGGCATCCAGGTAGAGGGTCATCTGACGGATGGCTCCCTCATTGTTCCACGGGTCCGCCAGGAGTAGCTTGAAAACCTTGCGGATGTTGGAGAGGGGCATGTCCTCCAGTCGGTCAAAATAGATTTCTGCGTGGTAGTCCCCAGTGTTGATGGTGATGAGCTTGGTGGGGTCTGTGTACTGCGTGCAGCTCTCGCAGACTGCCGGGTCACGGATGACCGCCATACTGCGGCAGGCGTGCTTGCAGAAACGGCCCACGGGGTAGCCCTTTTCCTCATCATCCAGCGGGATGGGTGGCTGCCATGGGGCGGAATGGGCGCAGGTCTGGTACTTACTCATTGGCAGCCACCCCGGCAAAGTCAGCAGCGGCGGGGTTGTAGACCTCACGCTTGTCTGTGCTGAGGGCCAGCGTGGGCTTACCCAGGGGCTTGGTCACATAGCCGCCGATTTTCTCAGCAAACTCCGCCTTGCCCATCAGTTTCTCCATCTCAGAGAGCGTCTTGGGCTTGCGGTCATAGAGCAGGGCCTCATCATATCCGGCGGCAATGGCAGCTTGGATGGCGGCATCCTGGTCCGTAAAGGTGCGGATGCTCCGGCCAGCCACCAGTTTCCAGCCCTCAATGGGCTTGCCATCCAGTAGGGCCTTGGTGGCGTATTCCTCCAGGTCCTTGTACCAGGCCACCAGCTCCTTGCCACGGATGAGGAGGTCACCGATCTCCGCATCAGAGAGGAGCGGGTGCACCTCATTCCCATGCGGGCCGATGTGGGAAAACTCCTGGGGGGCCATAGCGTCAGGCGGGACGGAGGCGGCGGGCACGCAGTCCTTGAAGTCCTCCAGCGCCGTATTGGTGTTGGCACGGGCACGGCACTGAGCCTTGCCACGGCAAAAACGGCAGTGGTCACCGGGGACAAACTCACCCAGCCCGGAGAAAGCCTTTTGTGCAATGGGCTTGATGCTCTCGCCCCAGGCCATCAGCTCCTCCACGGTGATGGTGTCGGTGGTGTAGCTGTCAAGGCGGGGTTGGTCAATGGACATGCGGACTTTCTTGATGGCATCGCCGAACACGGGGGCATAGCGCTTGAGAGCGCCCAGAGCGTAGAGCCGCATCTGCGGGTTGCCCACGGCGGACACCGGGACACCCTTGCCGTGCTTGTAGTCCGTGATGCTGAGGGTGTCCCCGCCAATCATCACATTGTCACAGGTGCCAAAGCCCTCCGGGACATACTCCCCAAAGTCCACTTGCACCTCTGCTACCACAGTGGGCGTGCTGTCATAGAGCATGGCCTGCTCGATCAGGTGCTCAATGTAGAGGTCACTGGTCTTGTCCATTTCCTCAGAGTAGAGCGGGTCCTTTTTGAGCTTGTTGAGGCGGGTGGTGTAGGTGCGTGAGGTCATCACAGTGAATTTCTTGAGGGTCTTGAGCTCACAGATGGCGTGGGCCAGGCGGCCCTCCTCCGCATATTCGCTGGTGCGCTCCGGCAGGTGCTCCTCAAAGCGGGGGGCAGCCGTGCATTTCAGCCAGCGGGATGCCGATGAAGCAGATAGCAAGGCGTGCTTTTCGGGAGGCATAGGGCACCTCCTTAGAGCTGTGCGCCCAGCGTCCGCAGTTCAGTGGCAAAGACACCGTACTGGTCCGGCTGGAGCTGGGTGACGGCCTGCACGCCATACTTGGCCAGCAGAGCCAGCAGTTGCTCCATCTTGCCCGCATCCACCAGGCTGGCACCGGCCTTTGCGATCTGGTCAAGGGCGTAGGTGGGGGCCGTGGTCACGGGAACAGCGGGAGCGGGGTTAGTAGGGGCCGCAGTCTGGGCAGGTGCCACAGGAGCCGGTGCAGGGGTAGGGGTTGCCACAGGCGCAGGGGTGGGCTGAGTAGGGACCACAGTAGCGGGCGGCATGGTGACCGGCGGCACCGGGGCGGGAGTGTCCTGGGACACGGAGATGTTGACGGCGTTCTTTTCCAGCGCCGTGGTCAGCTTGTCAATGGCCTTGAGGACGGCAGCATCCGCCTCAATCTTGATTTTCATTTCCAACATTGGTACAATCCTCCTTGGTATCATCTTTACAGTCGCAGCGCTCACCGGGGTCAAGGTGGGCTCCGCAGTCAGGGCAGGTCTTATAGTAGGGCATTTCAGTCAACCTCCAGCACGCTTGTCCAGTATTCAAAAGCGGTCATAACCTTGCGGGAGTAGTCGGTCTGGTATGTACCTGCATCCCACAGCTTTCTTGCGCCGCCGGGCCCGCAGTTGTAGGCCATCAGCGCAAGCTCTGGCTCTCCGTAGCTCTGGAGATACTGGGAGATGATATAGATACCGGCCTCAATGTTCCCGGCATGGGTCATGGGGTCAAGGCCTTTTTCCAAAAGCCACTCGTGATTGACAGAGTTGATCTGCATGAGGCCATAGTCACCAGTGGCGCTGACGGCATCGGGGTCAAAGTGGGTTTCAACCTCTGCGATGGCAAGGGCCAGAGCATAGGGCACCTCATAGTGCTCACAGCAGTCCTGCATGACTTCCTGGAGTTCGTAGCTGAGGAGCCGCCCCTCACTCACGATGTCATCACGGTGGCGGGCAGGCTCCGTGGTTTCCTCTGGTGGTGCAGAGGGCTCCACGGGGCTCTGTTCCGGGGCTGGAGGGGTGACGGTTTCCGCTGTCACCACAGGCTCATGGGTCTTGACCTCATCGTCCGTTTGGTGGGCACTGCATCCGCTGGCATAGCCAAGGGCAAACACAGTGGCAAGGACGGCCAGAATGGCCATGATGACCATGGCGTTGCGCCTCCGGGCCATGCGGCGCTGGCGGCACCGCCGGGAATACCGGCGGGCATTGGGCCCACTGGTGGTCATGGCGCTCACCTTAACCGTTCATGCGGCGGTTGATTTCCGCAATCAGCTCATTGGTGGTGTACTGGTCCAGGCCGCCGTCAACCTCCACGGCATACTGGGAGGGGATGAGGAAAGCGGGGCGGGACCCGTTGGTGTCGGTGCAGAGGTCGCCGTTGTTGCTGACACTGCCATCGGTGCTCAAGCCCATGACCCAGGTATCATCCTCATCCACGCAGGGGGTGCTCCAGGGCGTGGCGCTCCACTCCCAGCTCTCAGGCTTGGGCAGCAGACCGTGGAAACGGCGGATTTCATCAAAGGTCAGCGGGGCCACCTTGCACTCACAGCTCCCGTACTCCTTGGAGCCGTTGAGGGCGGTGAGGTCAACCTCACGGGTGATGAGTTCATCAGCGTGCCCCTCAGTCAGGGCATCCGCAAAGGCACCGTTGAGGTGTTCACGGAAAGAGCTGACGGCAAAGTTGTTGGTGGAGCCAAAAGAGCTCTTGATCTGGGCGGCGGTCACCAGCAGGGTGCCAGCCGTGCGGTGCTCCAGCACAATGCAGGGCTCCCCATGAAACTTGACCACCTGGCCGGGGGCCACATTAGAAATAGCGGTTTTCATTGGTCAATCCTCCTCAGTGTCCTCCGGCCCCTCAATGTCGATGAGGTTTTCGGCCTGGACGATAATTTCAGATACAATCTGCCGGATGGGCAGAGCGGTCTTTGCCCTCAGACGGCGGACCACTTTCTCCGCCTCCGGGGTCAGCCGGACAGTTCCGATGCACTCATCAGAAAGCCGGTTGCTTTTCAGCACAATGGGGTTGTTGCTCACGGTTTTGTCCTCCTTGGTTTTAATAGGTGCGGGATGTCATGCCCCGGCAGTTCGGCGGCCTCTCCGCTCAAGGCCCTGCTGGACACTGAGCTGGGCAAGTTCGGCGTTGTAGCCCAGGCGCTTGTCAGGGAGCCTTGTGCCGTCCCGGCCACGCCTCAGCTCCGCATAGACTGCGGAGGGAGAGATGCCAAGAGATGCGGCAATGTCTTTGGCGCTCAGGCCTGCCTCAACCATCTCCTGGATTTTCTGCCGCTCCTCATAAGAGCGGAAAGCGTAGTCTGCCAATGCGTTCACCTCCTTACCGGCATAAAAAAATTGAGCTACACGACCAATCTCTTGGTGTGTAACTCAATTATCGGGGCTGCCGGGCAAAAAGTCAAGAATAAATTACAATAAACTTGTAAAGTTGTATGAACGCACAAAATGAGCCGTGCTATTTGCGGCTTGTTTTGTGCGTTTTTCTGCATTTTGGCATGACAACAGCGCCGGTGGCCTCCGAGGGCTCCGGCGTTCAGCTTTATTGTGCGGCAGATCAGCAGGCGCTCATGTAGCTCCGCAGGAGGGTGGCCGCTGTCTGCCACCCCAGCACCTCCCGTGGATAGTTGTTCATCCACTCCTCTGCCCGGCGTATCTCTGAGATAGGCACCTCATCAAAGTTGGTGCCCTTGGGGAAAAACCGCCTTATTATCCTGTTCATGTTCTCGTTGCTGCCACGCTCATGTGGTGCGTGCGGGTGGCAGTAGTAAACGGTGGTACGCTTTCCTTTCCGGCGGCAGGCCTTTTCCATACCATCGTAGTCTTGAAACTCACAGCCATTGTCCACCGTGATGCTCTGAAACATGGGGTAGAAGTCCTTGCCCAGACGGCGCTCCAGACCATTGAGCGCCCGGACCACGCTGGCGGAGGTATGGTCTGGCACCGGGAGGATGATGCCCGCCCTGGTGAGCCGTTCCGTGAGCACCACCAGCGCCCGGCTGGAGCCCACGGTGCCCATCACGCTGTCCATCTCCCAGTGGCCAAAAGTAGTGCGGGAGTTGATGATGGGGTCACGCTTATCAATGCGGGGGCCTTTGGCAGCTCTGGCGGCGTTCCGTTGTTCACCGTATTTCTCACCATAGTGGCGGCGGCCCTTTTCGTGCAGGTGCTCCGGGTTGAGGACCAGGAACACATCACCCCGGTAGATGTAATTGTAGAGCGTGGCCTCACAGACCGTGGTGTCAAACTGGGGCGGCTTTGCCTTGAGCTCTGCCAACAAAGCGGCGGGAGAATAGTGCTCCTCCACAATTTTCTGCTCCACATAGTTTGCAAAGTCAATGTCATTGCCAATCTTGAGGTCCGGCCCCTTGGCCCGGAGGTTTTCCTGGTATTTGCGCTCCGCCATCTCCGGGCAGTAGCACCAGATAAACTCATAGTCAGAGGTCATCTGCTGGGTCCATCCCCGTTTGATTTCGTTGTAGATGGTCTTTTTGCACACGCCCAGCGCCTCAGCGATCTTGGCCTTGCTGTCACCCACCTTGAGCATCTTTTCAATGACCAGGCGGTCCTCCCATTGCAGTTGATGAAAGCCCTTGTAATTCATGTGATACCCTCCTCAGAATATAAAAAAGCGGCGGGGTGATGAACACCCCGCCAGAAAGGCTTTACTGCCCGTATCGGGTCAGCAGTTCGGTTGTTTCTCCGTCAGGGAGAATGTCAGCCAATGTGCAGTTGAGAGCCAGGCACAGCTTGAGCAGCGTGGCCAGCTTGGCACCACTCAGGTCTTTTGCACCCTGCTCATAATACTGGAGCATCCGGCCATTGATGCCAGCGGCAGCGGCAAGCTGGGACTGTGACATCTGCGCCTCCAGGCGCTTGGTTTGCAGTTTAGAATGGGTCATAGAGCAGCACCTCCGTTTAATGTACTCTGATTATACACCAAAAGATGTATGAAGTCAAGAACAAAAAGCGGCCCACGAAAAGTGAGCCGCTGTGTCAGTCTTTGCAGTTTTTGAGCCGTTCGGCCAGCTCTGCCAGCACCGCAACATCACGGTCCGCCAGGCCGGTGACATCCACCGTGGTGAGCCGTTCCAGCCCCAGCAGGTAGTCCGTGGACACGCCAAACACCTTGGCCAGGTCCACCAGGCACGCCGGTGATGGCATAGAGAGCCCCTGCTCCCAAGAGTTCACGCCGTTTCTGGTGATGCCCAGCCGCCGGGAAAGTTCCGCTTGGCTCCAGCCCCTTGCCTCACGCAGGGCTTTGATTTTCTCAGCGATCAACTGCACCGCCTCCTCTCATAAATAATTATAGTTTGCACATTTGGTATGTCATTATCAATAAAGGCTCCAATACTTGACACGCAGACAGGGTGCAAACTATAATGGAGAAAAGTCAAGAATAAACAGAAAAGGACGGTGAGCTGGGTGTATATTCGCTATACAACGGAGAGCAGCCGCAGGTGGTCAGTCACGCCGGATGAGGAGGCTTTCTTGGCAGCTCTGGAGGCAGCACTGCGTCAGGGGCATAAAAGCGTAGCATTGACCATCAGCCGCATGGCCAATGGCGCTCTCTCCGTGAGCAGCCCCAGAGCGTACTTGGGAAAAGTCAAATTGCAGGGCCGCAAGACCTGGATGCAGTATATAGTCCGCAATGATGCGGAAAGCATTGAGGGTGCGCCACTGGAGGAGTACATCCACCATCTCAATTTTTGGGTCAGATCAGCATAGGAGGTTTTGACATGTTCGGAAAGAAAAAGGCACCGCTGCCGGAGGGCATCCGGCTCATGCACTATGAGGGCCTGCCCGGCTTTGCCCAGGATGCGCCCTGCTTTATGGAGCAGACGGCGGAGGCGCTGGTGTTCCGCCGGGTGGAGGGCCCCAGCGTGACCCTGCCGCTGGCCAAGGTTGACAGTTTGGGCATCATGGATGAGCGCAATTTTGCGGCCAAGTACAGAGGCACCAGTCCAAACACTTCCCGCACCAATGCGGTCAAGTGGTATGCAGTTTTCACCTATGGGGACAAACATGTGGCCGTTTGGTTTTTGGGCGGCAAGGAAAGCAAAGAGCTCTATGCCCTTAAAAAGCAGATAGACAGCACAGGCCAGGACATCACCCTATAAAGCAAAAAAGCCGGAGAGGTTTGACCCTCTCCGGCTTTCGTCTTATTCAGCAGTTTCCTGTTCTGCGGCAGGCTCTTCCGGCGGCGTGCCGGAGGTCTTGCTCAAAATCAGATTTTTCAATTTCACAAATACATCTTTGGCATAGAGCACATAGGCCGTGAGCAGCGCCAGGTTGGAGGCTGTCATCAAGTTCACGGTCTGCCCACCCACCTCAATAGCAATGATGTCCGGGTTGAGGTAGCCCGCCACATAAAAGGCGATAAAACAGGCCGCCACGATGATGCCCTTGATGATGCCGTTGCGAAGTTTTACCTTGTCAAAACTGCCGTCAAAAAGGGCGTTGAGGCCGCCCAGCACGATGTTGACGGCCACCAGGAGCACCAGGCCAACGGCCAAATGGATGATGGAAGTAGTCATAGATTTCCTCCTTTACCCCACCAGCGTGAGGTCCTTGATGTTGACAGCCGCCGTGACCACTCCGTTGATGCCGATGACCACACGGGAGCCGTCAATCTGAATGACGGTGTAGGTGGTGGTGTAGACATAGGAGGCCAGACTGCCGCCGTTGTAGGTCTTGGCTCCCTTGGCTACCTTGACCCTGGAGCCCTTGACGATGGCCGGGACCCCTTCCTTGACATCAGCAGCATCCACCCAGCCATAGACGGTGGAGGAGCTGCCGGTGGTCTTGATGAGGTGGTAGGGGTGCTTGCCGGACTTGGCCACGGCGGTGACCTTGGCCTCGCCGGGCTTGCAGCTCTTGCCGTTGACGGCCATGGAGCTGATATAGTGCTTGGTGCCCGTAAAGGTCACCACGGAGCCCACAGCAAGCCCAGGAGCGGGCTTTTCATCCTTGCCGGGCGTGGGTGCCTCCCCGCCGCCGGAGGGCACAGAGGTGGCCTTGGAGGCGTACTTGGGCACGCCAAAGCCCCGGATGTAGCGGCCATTGATGGCCAGCTTGCGGTAGCCAACGGCATCACTCATGTTGCCCTCAATGACCTTAATGGTCTTGCCATCGCAGGACACCACAATACCAACATGGTCCGCAGAGCCGGTGTTGTCCGTGGTGGCGTAGTTGCTGCCGTCCTGCCAGTCATAGAAAATGTAGTCACCAGGGCTGGGTACATAGGCATCATTCTCCACCCAGGAGCCCAGCTTTTTGAAAAGGTCAATGTGGCGCTCACATCCGCACTCCGTGGGGATGATGTCCGTGAGGCCGCAGGCGATGGCCACAGCAGATGCAAAGGTGGAGCACCAGGCATCCGTGTATTTCACCGCATAGCCCCTGGCCAGGGGCTTGTGGGAGTTGTAGAGGTCAATGATTTTGCGGTGGGAGCCGTTGGCCTCTTTGCAGCCCAGATAGCTCACCGCAGTGTCCACAACTTTCTGCCGGAGTTCTTTTTCAGTCATTGAGCATGTCCTCCTTTACTCAATCTTTCAGCACGATCTCAGCGGCCCGGAGGGCCGCATCAGCACCGTACTTGTCCGCAAACTTGTTGAGAAAACGCTGGGCGTATTTCGCCCGGTTTTCGTTCTTGCTTTTCCAGTAGTAAAAGCCGCCCCAGGCACCATCTGTCACAAAAGAGGTGCCGGTGAGCGCCGCAATGGCTGTGACATCGTGGTCCGTGAGCGTCCCCACTATCGTGGTGATGCAGAGGAGGACGGAGATGCCGATGTGCAGCACCAGCATTTTCTTTGAAAACTCCATGTGCCCTCCTCTCCAGCTCAGGCCTGAGAGGCGGGGCGCTTATCGTCCCGGACCTCAAGCTCATGGATAGTGTTGACCAGTGCTGTGACGGTCTCATTGCCGCCCAGAGCGTGGTATTGCTTATACATTGCGTTGACATTTTCAAGCCCGTGCAAGGTTATCCAGCCACGCTCCTCATAGTGATAGTAGGATTGCACGATGCGGTCACGGAGGAGGGCCTGGACCCCCAGCTCCACCGCCTTTTGCCGTGCGTCTGCCTGCTTGTATTTCTTGTAGAGGTAGCCAACGGCGGGGACGGCTACCACAGTGATGATGGTGGAGATGATAGACCAGTAGCTCCTCAGCGTTTCCAGCATCCTTTTTGTCCTCCTGTTGTTCAAAAATAAGAGGGGCACACCCGTGTGGTGTGCCCCTCCTGCTGGGCTGGGGCTTTAGACCTCAACCTCCAGGTCTGCCAGGATTTCCTCCACCTGCTTACGCAGCAGAGCGGGCACCTGGTCAATGGTCTTGCGGCCCTTGATGATGAGGGTAGCATACACAACAGCCATGTCTTGCACCTCCTTTCTCAACAGAAATAAAGCAAGCCGCAGGCGGAGCTCACGCATCGGTGCTCTCCTCCAGCAGCTTGGCAACAGCGTCACGCAGGTTGGCGGGGACATCATCCAGGGTCTTGAGGCCCTTGCGGATGAGGGCGGCATATACCTTAGCCATTCTCTCCACCTCCTGCCAGCATCTCATAGACCTCCGTGAGGGCCACCTGGGTGTTGGTCAGGTCCTCCTCCGTTGCCTGGAGCCGGGTCTTGAGCTCTTTGTTTTCCTTGGTCAGTTCCTCCAGGGAACGCTTGCGCTCATGCTTTGCCTTGAGGCTTGTGTTGTCATAGTAAACAGCCATTATTCAAAAGCACCTCCGATGTTAGAAATATAGCCGCCGGTGTCGCTGGCTCCACGCTCAACAGAGAGCTTGAAGTTGAACGCAAAGCCGTTGGCGGCGGTCTTATTGGTAAACACATGGTTTGCGCCATTCTTGACATCCGCCGTGGCATCCTCCCAGACGGGGGTGGTGTCCTTGGCGTTGTTGGTGACCAGCACCTCCATGACCGCATCCGCAGGCAGGGTGCCCACGATGTTCATAACCATCACAGAAATGGCATCATCCGCCGCCAGCGGCGCTGCCAGCGTGACCGTGGCCTTGGTCACCTTTTTGGCAAAGGTCACCGTGTAGGCGGCGCTGTCAGCCTTGCCGTCAGAGGCCACCACCTTGAGGGTGTGGGAGCCGTTGAGGATTTTCTGCCAGTTGGCAGCCGTGACAGCTTGGAATGTGTTGACCTGGCCCAGGGTTGCGGTGTAGGTGCGTTTGAGCACATTGTCCAGGTACTCCTTGACCGTCACGGTGTCCCCGTCCACATCGTTGACCGTGTACTGGAAGTTAAAGCCCGCCGTCTTGGTGCCCAGGTTGGAGCCATTGGCCGTGGAGCTGGTGATGGTGGGCGCAGTGTTGACGGACACAGTGCCGTCATCGCTCACAGAGAGGGTGGAGGGGAGAGTGAAAGCGGGGCGGGACCCGACGGTGCTGGCGCAGCTGCTGTAGTTGACATCGCCATTGGTGTTCAAGTAAACGGCGTAGCCGGCGTAGTCCGTGCTCGGGGAGCGGGTCCACTGAACAACGGCGGAGCCGTTCATGTAGGCGATCTGGAGAGAGCTGGCGATTTCCAGCGCCGTGCCCTCCACATTAAACCAGCTTGCCGATCTGTTCAGCTCAGTGGCAGACAGCAGGAAAATGGCCCGCTGGAGCGTGCCAACGGTGTTGTTGCCGTTGCCGGGGGTGTACTTGATTTTCGTGGTGCCGATGACCCCACGGATGTCTGCATCAAGCAGGTTTTTGTAGGTGCTGTTGAGCCAGCTATCAATGGCGCTGGATGCGTAGGCGTTGACATTGGAGCTGTGCCACTGGCGGGTGTCATAGCAGTCCTTGCGGACCACCAGGGTACGGCCCATGCCGTTGAGGCCGTTTTCATAGTTGTGCTTGGCAACATAAAAGCTCACCAGCTTGCCGTTTTCCTTGAGCTGGATGATGCTGCCCACGGCTTTGTTGCCCAGGGTGGTTGTGGCCATAGATCAGATTTCCTCCTTTAGAATATTTTGCACACGGTCCCGCACCTGCTGGCGCAGGGCCCAAGTGTTGCCATGTGCGGCGTGGGCATCCCACGCCTGCCAGGATTGCAGGATTTGCTCACGGGTCACCAGGCCCGCCGGGTATTCCTTTTCCCAGTGGCGGAGCTTGGCACGCATCCGCTTGATGCTGCTGTGCCGTAGCTTGCGGATGACCTTGCCGCTCTCCGTCAGGTAGGTGTGAAAGCCCAAAAAGTCAATGCCGTTGCGGATGGGAAAGATTTGGGTTTTCTCATTCAGTTCCAGCCCCAGGCTATCCATGTAGGCCCGTATTTCCCGGAGGCAGAATTGCAGGTATTCCTTGTCCGGGTGGATGAGGAAAAAGTCATCCATGTAGCGGCCATAGTATTGGATGTGGAGCTGTTCCTTGACGAAGTGGTCAAAGTCATCCAGGAACAGGAGGGCAAAGAGCTGTGATGTCTGATACCCCAGCGGCAGGCCGTCAGAGCAGTCAATATAGATGCAAAGCAGGTCATAAACAACAGGCTCAAGGTCCAGCTTTTTGAGCTTTTCCTTGAGCTTGTCATGGTTGATGCTTGCAAAGAAATGGCGGACATCACACTTGAGCACCCAGCCCTCAGCGGTGTGGTGCTTATTCCAGTAGTCCGTGAAAAATCCTTTGAGCCGGTCCAGGCCGAAGTGCAGGCCCTTGTTCTTTTGGGATGCGTAGTTGTCCAGGATGAAACTGCGGGTGATGCGGTCATAGAGGAGATTGTCCACTATGGCGTGCTGGACCACCTTGTCCACAAAAGCGGGTGCCTGCACCAGCCTTTTCTTGGGCTCATAGACATAGAACACACGAAACACACCGGGTCTGTAAATCTTGGTTTTTAGGATATAGACCAGGTTGACGATGTTCTCAAGTAGGCGCACCTCATAGTGTGCGGTGGCGGCTCTGGAGCGTTTGCCCCGCCGGGCGGCCAGGTATGCCGCATAGATCACTGCAAAGGTGCATATTTCAGAAAATTTCATACAAACGGATGGCCCCCTATCAGTGTTCGGCTGGCCAGCCTCTCCTCATGCGCTGTGTAGGTGCCGCATGATAGGACCAGTAGCCCCGCCACTTTTCTGGAAAGCAGCAGGGCATCAGCGCAATGTGTTTGCCTTGGCCTCACCAAGGCTGGGTATGACCTCCTTTGATGTGATGGACGGCACGGTTTTGGGCTTTGGGCCTACTCAGTCAGGCCTTACCATCAGAGCGGGGCGGGACCCGTTGGTGTTGGTGCAGTTGTTGTTGTTGACATTGCCATTGGTGTTCAAGTAAACGGCGTTGTTGGTGTTGTTCGTGTTCGGGGAGCACAGTGGAAAAATAGGTCATACCCAAATATAACAGCTCTCGGCTGGTATATCCTTTCAGGGGTTGCGGGCCAGGGCCTCAGCAATTTGCTGGGCCATCTGGCCCATTTTGGCAAGCTCCTGGTTGGCCTTTGCCTCCCGCAGAGCGGCGGCACGGTTGCTGTCATTGCGTTTCCAGTTGAAAGCCTTTTGACGGACCGGGCGCACCAGCTCTGCCCAGTAGTGGCACTGGTCACCAGAGATATACTTGCGCTTATAGCTCAGGTTGATGTACTGGTTGAGAGTGTCGCAGAGGACGATGACATCATCAAGGTCCCTGAGGCGTTCCTCATACTCAGTTTCAAAATAACGGCCATCAGCGGAGTTGCATTTCTGGAGGATGGCGCTGGCCATGCGCTGCATGTCAGCACACATGTGGAAAGTCTGGCTCTTGGGAAAATGAGGCTTGCCGTCATCCTTGATTTTCTCAAAGAGCTCCTTTTCCACCATCTGGCCGTTTTCCATCACATAGGCCTTGACCTTGGTGTATTGGGGCTCTTTGACCTTGACCCGCTGGATGGTGTAGTCCAGCAGATCAGTGGCAAGCGGTATGATGTCATAGTTGGGCACTTAAAACTCAATCATCCCTTGGCTTTCATTCCACACACCAGTGACCACCACGCCGGAGAGGCTGGTGAAAGCCACGCTCCAGGAGTTGCCGGTGACATTGGTGTCATATTTCAGCTCCAGCGTGCGGACACGGGTGGCCAGGCCGGAGAGGTCCGTGGTGTTGGTCTGGACCTGCCCCTCCAGTGTGGTCACTCTGGAGCTCAAAGGAGAAACCAGGGCCTTGACCTTTGCCCAGAGGCGTGCTGTCTGGAGGTCATCAAGGTAGGGCCTTTTTGCCATGTCATTGGCCTCCTTTACTTGCAGATATTATCCAGCTCTGTGTTGGAAATGGCCACAAGGTCCTCCGCAAGCATGTAGGCGGACAAGTCCATCGTACCGGCCAGCACATCCCATGTGGTGCCGTTCCAGGCCACATTGTCACCGGCGTTGACCCCGTGGGCTGCATCGGCATTGACAATGTTCCACACATCGCCTTTCTTGTTGCCGGTGGTGGGCAGGTCTGCATAGGTGTCCTTGGAGCCCTTATATTCAAGGGCGCTGGACATCTTGGCATCCACCTCATCCTTGGTGTGGGCATCTGCAATGCCGTAGCCTGCCAAAGAGGTGGCCGGGCTCTGCTTGCCTGCCGCCAGGTCATAGGCAGCTTTGACGGCGCTGGGCGTGGCGGCCTTGGTGGTGCTGGTGTCATCGGTGGCGCTGGAGAGCTGCACCACGCCTTTCTGGTTGGTGGTGCCGTTCTTGACGGAGATTTTGCCGCCGCTGACATCCACATTGGTGCCAACAGTCACGCCTCCCTTGACGGAGGCGCTGGCATCCGGCAGGGTGTAGTTGTTGGCGTTGGCCTCCACACCGCCCAGCTTGGCCTTTTCCTCGTTGGTGTAGTCATTGGCACTCAGGCCCTTGCCCTCCACCTTGTCCACCTTAGTGGTGTCAGAGGGGTGCACATGGTCACCACGGGCAAAAGCGGTTTCCGTACCAGCGGTAGCGGTGCCGTCCATCTTGGGCACGGTGCTGGATGCGGCAGCGCCCTCCGGCACATCCTTGGCAGTGATGAAACCGCTGTCATTGGTCAGATCAGAGGTCTTGCTGGGCAGCTTGATGTTGGCAATGGCCGTGGCCACATAGGTCTTGACCTTACCCCACAGGTAAAGTACACCATTTTCATCAAGCGCTTTCTTGCTGTTTGCCATTTTGGCTGTCCTCCTTATATGAGTAGTTTTTCAAGCTCCAGGTTTGTGATGGGCAGGATGTCTGCGTCACTGCCAGGAGCGCCCTGGGGGCCTTGTCGGCCCCTCAAATTGACAGGCTTGGGGTTTTCTTTGTTGCCGTCATTGGTCCAGCTCAGGGTGCACTCATCGCCCTCCACAGAGGGGTAAAAAGTGGTGCCGTCAATTCCTTGCTTGCCGGTGTTGACATACTGCACAGAGCCAAAGCTGGCGTGCATCATGCCGCCGGTGGAGAGCTTGACCGCAATGACCCTGGGCGTGGTTTCAAAGTTTACTGCATAGGTCACATTAGATCACCCCGTCCTTGAATATCTCCCCCACATTGACCCGCATGGGCTCACTGGCAATGGCGTTGTCCAGATTGTCCCGCAGGCGTATTTGCACCCAGACCGGCTCAAGCTCCGAAAAGAGGAGCGTGTCCTTCTGGGAAAGCGGCAGCGTGATGATGCCGTTTTCTTTGTCATAGGTGACAGCAGTGAGGTCCTTTTCCAGCACAGTTTGCCTGTTCTGCTGAAAAGTGATATACAGGGCAGATATAGTGATTGCCTCCGGCAGCTCAAAGGTCAGCACAGGGTTTGTGCCTCTCCGCATCTTGTTCACCTCCGCATCTTAAAACTCAATTCGGCCAAGTTCCTCATTCCATACGCCGGTGACCACTACATCCGTCAGCGTAACAAAGGTGACCTCAAAGCTGCTGCCGGTGACATTGGTGCCATATTTCAGCTCCAGCGTCTTGAGGCGGCTATCCAGCCCCGTGAGGTCCACACGGATGCTGGCGTGCGCTGTGTCGGAGTTGTTATGCTCATTCACAGCGCCCCCCACCAAAGCGTTGACCTCCGGCTTGGTGTAGACATCGCCCTGCTGCACAGCATTGAGCGCCAGCGCCCGGATGTCGGAGTGGCTGGTGCCGTTGGTGTTGTGCTCTGCCAGGGCGCTCTCCATCTCCGCCCGGCTCACTGTGTCCAGGGCCGGGGTGATGGTGAAACTGACAACGGAGGCATCCGCTACCACGATGTGCATAATCATGGTGAGCTTGCCAGACACGCCGCCATCCGTGGACACCTTTTCTGTGTCAGGGGTGTTGCAGATGGCAATGAGCGTGCCGTCATCGTCAAAGAGGCCCATCTCACGGATGGTGAAACCGCCCACGCTGTCATCAATGGTGATTTTCACATCAATCATGTTGGCGTTGGTGGCGCTGACTGCGGCGCTGGCCACATCGCCCTCCCACTTTTTGCCCCGGAGGGCGGTCTGGGCCACGGTGGGCTCATAATACTCACCGCCGCCGTCACCGGCAGCAGCAGTCTTGATGTTGACCTTGCCGCCGTTCAAGATGCACTTGGCGATTAGCGCAGCGCCCGCCGTGGTGATAACGGTGCCATAGTTTTTGGTTTCATTGGGCATAGTGCTTTTTCCTCCTATTCTTGTGGGTAAATCTCCACAGTGTTGTGATACTCCAGAGCACCCACAGCAATGGACTTGCCGGTGCTTTCCATCTCATGGACCATCATGGGCCAGATGTTGACCTCATCCTCATACTCGGTGTAAACGCCGCAGGTGACGGTGCCGTATGACTGCAAAAAAGATGTCATCAGCACCCGCATGTTGGCCGGGCGCACCATGAGGAGCATGTCCAGGATTTCCGCCGCCAGGGCATCCGCATCCGGCAGGACGGTGTAGTCAAGCTGGATGTTGATGGTGTAGTCCACAATGCTCTCCTCATGCCCCAGCTCACCGCAGAGGCCGGTGAGCCAGTTCTTGAGCCAGGGCAGAGTGTAGGGCAGCTCCAAGTTCCACAGGGCCTTGATGCGTGCCTTGCGGACCTCCAGCGTGTCCGTGTCTTTGGGGCGGATATTCAGCTCACGCTCCCACACGGCCACGCCGCTGGCCGTTGCCGTGTCCAGGAATTGGTTGGCAAGGACCAGGGCCAGAGCGTCCCACGCAATGGAGATTTCCGGCTCATTGGCGGCATTGATGGCTTGAAACTCAAGCACCTCACGGAGCACCGGGGGGAGGTAGTCAAGGAGCTTTCTATCCATTGATGTCCCCCCTCACCGGGATGCTGTCCGCACCCAGCACAAGGTTTTCCTCCTTGCCATTGATCTGCGTGTCAGCAATGTCCGTTATCATATCGGAGCACTCGGAGAGGATGCGGCTTTCAATCTGGGAGATACGGACGGTCAGGTGGACCGAAGTGGCCCAGGTGCCCGCCAGCTCTGCAAAGTAGCCGTCAATGACGGCCTCCACATAGCTTTTGATGGCCTCCCAGTTCCAGCCGGAGGCATAGGTCAGATTGAGCGTGATGCTCACCGGCACCGGCTCCACGCCGGTCACATGGACCACATGGCCGATGGGGGCAAGTCCCAGACCCTCCCCGGCGTTCTCGGTGGGGTCCACCGCCGTCTGCACCTCATCAATGAGGGTTTCAGAGGGGGCAGTGTTATTGGATGCCAGCAGCACCAGCTTGACGGTGCCGCCCACCGTCAGCTTTTTGTTGAGCGCCGCCGTGTAGACGGCGGTGAGCCAGGCCGCCACGGGCTCACTGAGCCCCGCAATGGCGCTGGTGTACCAGGCTGTGACAGTAGCATCCGGGATGAGCGTGGACGGCGCAATGTCCCCGTTCCAGACCGGGTGCACCTTGACGGCGGAGATGCCGGGCATGGCTTTCACCTTTTCGATGTAGTCAGCCTGGTTGCCGCCAAAGGCCTGGGACTTGAAGCTGTCAAGGACACGCTGGCGGAAAACCTCCGTGTCCTCCTCATCATCTCCGGGGATTAGCAGCTCCACCAGCTCTGCATGGGTCAGCCCGTCCACATACTCAATGGGGATGAGCTGGCCGGTGTAGCCGTTGGCATGGGCCCCTGCTGTTTCGCAGGTGACCCGGTGGCTCAGGCCGGTGGCGGTGTCCTCGGAGGTGTCCATGCGGGCCGTCACCACAAAGTTTAGGTCCTCGCAGGAGAAACGGGTGCCCACCGGCACCTCAATGTTAAACTCCGCCCGGAACACTGCGGCGCTGGGCAGGTAGGGGCTCATGTTACGGTCAGCGGCCCGCTTGATGAGATATTCACGGGGCGCTGTTGCCAGGTATGTGGCGGTGAAAACGAAGTCCAGCCCAATGTAGAGCTGGGCCAGCTCCGCCATGGACGGAGCCACACCGTTCATCACCATGGAGCCCTCCCGCTTGTCGATGCCGGAGGACACCCTGGCCAAGGCGCTGGCCAGCAGCGCCTCATAGGTCTTGGTTTCAAACATGGTTAAATCTCAACCTCCTTTGTGGCCTCCAGCTCTCCATAAATGGTGTAGACGGTAAAGCGGACCAGCACGGACTTTCTGCCGGTTTCAAAGGTCCAGTCATCCACGCCGGTGATGCGGTCATCCTGCATCAGGGCATCCGTGATGCGCCTTTTCATCTCACTCATGGCGTAGTCCATAGGTTGGCCGATCAGGTCAACCAGCTCGGAGCCATAATTGCGGGAATAGATGGGGTAGGCGTAGCGCTCCACATTGAGGATGAGATAGACCGCTTGGCGCAGGGCCTCCCGCTTGTCGGTCATGCCCGCCACCCGCTGCCCCTCAATGTCCAGCTTGTGAGTATAGCTGGGCTGCTCCTCCAGCTCAAAGCCGATGAGGTCAAGGTTTTCTCCAGTTGTTGGTAGCGTTCCCATCAAGGTGCCTCCCATCTGTCCAGGACAATGTATTTTTGCCCGCCATCACAGGAGATGAGGATGACCTTTTCCCCTGCCTTGAGGGCCAGGTGCACCTTAAAGGTTTTCCTGCCCTTGTAGGCGTGCTGGTGGGCGGCAAAAGCAGCCTCTCCGCTGCCGCCGCTTTGGCTTTCCGTCTGGTGGTCCACCGTCATGTCCACATTGAAGTCCCGGACATTGTTGGTGAGGATGAGCTGGGCCTCCGTCAAGGTCTTTTTCTGGTCCACCTGGATTTTCAGCGGGGAGGCGGATGTCACAGTGCCAAAGCTCACGGCCATGGGGCCGTCCGCCTTGACCGCCTCCACCGCCGCCTGTTTCACAGCACGGACCAGCTCATTGATGTCAAGCGACAAATGTACCACCTCGCATTTTGAGCTCCATGAGGTGCTGCCCATCGTTGAATGTGTGCTTGACCTGTTCGGCCATGAGGTAGTTGGACACATTGATGTCACCCAGGCCCAGCATGACCACCAGCAGCGTGCCCGCCCTCACACGGATGTCACCAAGGACATCCTGGAGCTTGAGGGTGCGGGTCTTGGTGTTGTAGAGGTCCAGGAGAGCGTCCGCCATCGCCTTGGCATTGGCCTTGCTGTCCAGTTTCTCATAATATTGCAGGACACCCCATTGATTGATGTGGGAGCCGTCCTGGGCAATATAGATTTCCCGCTTGCCGGTTTCCTTGTTCTCATAGGAGAGCTTGATTTTGTCATAGGTCTGGGTGGCAATGGAGCTCTTATAGTCGTAGTCACCGGCGGTGTCCTCATCCACAAGCATGTTGAGTTTCATGTTGCCCAGGCTCTTGAGGGTCAACTTTCCAACATTGTCATAGAGCACATACATCTGCCCGGTGGCCTTTAGGGTTTCGTCCAGGGCGTTTTGGATGATGTCAAACAGGGTTTGATTGTCCTCCACACGGCTGGCGATCTTGTAGCCCGTGTCCTCAAGCTCTCCCACATTGAGCTGGAAGTCCTCCGCCACCATTTTGATGACCTCAGAGGCCGTCTTGTTGGTGTAGACATAGGTATCTTTATTCTTGAGGTAATAAAGCTGGTCATACACCACACACTTGATGACATTGGGGTTGTTGCCCTTGCGGGATTTCTCAAAGACAAAGCCATAAAAGACGGGGGTGCCGTCCACGGAAAAACGGCAGGGGTCCCCCTCTTGAAAGCTCAGGCCTGGGGTCTTTACCACCTCAAAGGTGAGCTTGCCCGGCTGGCCTTTGCGTTCCCACTCAATGGTGACACCCTCCACCGTGGGTGGGTACATGATATTGCTACCATGTTGTATCAGCAGTTCATAGCTCATGGGATGGTGAGCACCTGCCCAGGATAGATGAGGTTGGGGTTGCTGATTTTGTCCGTGTTGGCCCCGTAGATTTTGGTGTACTGGGCCCCAGCGCCATAATACTTGGCGGAGATGGCCCAGAGGGTGTCACCCTTTTTCACGGTGTAGGTCTTAGCGGAGGGGGCCGTGCTGGCATCCCGCTCCTTTTCCACGGTCACGGTCTGCTTGCCCGTGTCGGTGCTGGGCTGTTCGACCTTGGCCGTTTTCGTGCCGTAGGAGCGCCATTGCTTGAGGTTGATGTCCACGCTGACATCCAGGCCCTCCTTGGCATCCTCCGTGATGTTGTAGTCCTCCACGCTCACGGTCATGTTGGTGTCGAACAGCCGCCGTCCATCCGGGGAGCGCCGCACCAAAATAAACTGGGTGGTGCCCTTGGAGGTCTTGAGCCGTTCCAACACGCCCATGTAGTAGGACGGGGACCGGCTGCCGGTGAGCATTGAGAGCGTCACCGGCAGCACGATCTCACTCAGCCCAGGGGTGCGGAGGAAATTGATTTCACCCTCATTGAGCAGCGTGAGCGTCTTATTTTTGCCCTTGATTTTTACGGTCAGCTTGGCGGGAGTGGGCCACTCCACGCCGCCCAGGTAACAGGAATAACTCATGCGTGCACCCCCTCAGCAGCGGTGACCAGCGCCTCAGTAAAGCCCTCGGTGAGCTGGCTGATAACGCCGTCCAGATCAGCACTGCCGTCAATTCTGTTGGTCATGCCGGTCATGTCAATCTTGACCTCTGCGGTGGTGAAACGGTTGATTGCATCCCTTTCTGCGATGTCCCGCAGGTATTCAAGCTGTTCCTCTGTCACGGCCAGAGCATCAGCAGTCTTGCCGGTATTGTCGGCGGTCAGCCCGGTGTTGTCAGCAATGCTGCTCAGGTCAAAACCGCTGCCAAAGTCCGTGCCGCCGGTGCCGCCTCCGCCGAAGTCAAAGAAACTGCTCACCTTATCAGCCACACCGTCACCCCACGATGCACCGGCCTTGAAAGCATCAGAGGCCCAGCCATTCGTGAATGTGTCAAAGGTGTTGTAGCCTTTGGTGAAAGCGTCCCCAATGTTCTGGTACTCCTCAACACTGCCATAGGCCTCCGCCGATTTTGCGGCATATTCATCCGCCTTTGCGGAAATGCCGGAGTAGTCAAACTCGACAAAGGGCAGCTTGTTCAAAGCCGCACAGATGCCCTCTACAACGGTGAGGGCGGTAGACAGCAGGCCGTAAAACCAGCCTTGCACATTGGAGATGACATTGTGGAAAGCGGTGCCGATGTTGGAGCAGCAGGCACCCAGAGCGTTCCAGATGCCAATGGCCACATTGGCCACCACAAGCATGGCGTTCCACACGGCTTGAATGGCCACATTGATGCCGCCGGTGATAACTCCAAAGCCCGTGGCCGCCACGCCGGTGGTCTTAGCAATCCAGTTGCACAGGGCGATGATGCCCGCCACAAGGGCGATGACCCCCACCACTATCCAGGTGATGGGGCAGGCCAGCAGGGCCGCATTGAGGCCGTACTGTGCCGCCGCTTTCACGCCAGCAGAGAGCGCCACAGCGCCATTGATGGCCTGAGTGATGAGCGCCACGGCGTTGTAGGCCACAAGTGCAGCCACAAGGCCCCAGGCAATAGGCTCAATCACAGACCAGTTATCAACCACGGCAGAGCCGATGTTGACGAACACATCAAGGATGCCGGAGGCAAGGGCCGTGATGGTGGCCAAGGCGTTCAAGGCTCCGTCCACCACCGTGCTGAATTGCTCACTGTTGGCCAGCTTGTTGAGCTTGTTGAGAACGGGGTCCAATGTCTGGAGCGCCCGGTTTTGCATGTTGGTCCAGATTTGCGCCCAGGTCATGGGCATACTCTCAAACTTGGCGTTGGTTTCATCTGCCACAGAGAAAAGGGCGTTTTTGACCACCTCGGCGGTGACCTGGCCCTCCTGGGCATATTGCTTGATGGAGCCCTCTGCAATACCCATGTACTGCTCAATGGCTCTGGCGATGCCGGGCGCATTTTCAAGGATGGAGTTTAGCTCCTCGCCTCTCAGAGCGCCTGCCGCCATTGCCTGGGTGAGCTGGAGCATGGCCGCCGCCTGCCCTTGGGCGGATGCGCCGCCAATGGTAAACTGGCGGTTGACCTGCTCCATAAAAGCAATGAGCTCATCATTGGAGCTGAAAGCGGCTCCAGCGTTTGCGCCCATGCTGGCAATAGCAGATGCCGTGTCAAGGTAGGCAGCTCTGGAGCGCTGGGCAGAGGCCATGATTTTGGCCTCCAGCTCATCCACGCTGCCGCCGTCATCCACAAGGAAAGACAAGCGGGCGGTGGTGCTGGTCATCTGGTCAGAGAGGCCGATGAGCTTATTGAGCCCGGCACCGGCGGCCAGTGTGGCCACCAGGGTCTTGACCTTGCCCAGCATACCATCTGCCAGGGAGCCGCCGGTGCGGAGGCCTCGGTTGAGGTTTTCCTCCTGCTCTGCGGCTCTGCGGTAGCCGTCCGCCATCTCCTGGATTTCGGCATTTGCTCCCACAAGCTGGGAGCGTGCTTGTGCAATCTGGGCGGCATCAACAGCTCTGCCAGAGGCACGCTGGACCTGCTCAAAGGCGTTGAGCGTAGTGTTAAGTGCGGAGGTTATCCTCTTGAGCACGGCGCTCATCCCGTCATTGAGGACCATTTGCGATCTGATAGTTGCCATAGTTTCACCACCTTGGGAAAAGCTCCCGCCCTGTATCGCTCAGGGCGGGAGCCTTATTTGCGTTTTGCTTTGTTCTTGAGTTCCGCCTCTTTTTTCCGCTCCGCCGCACAGCGGGCATCAATAGAGGCGATGACAAAAGCACGCTCCTTGACGGGCAGGCTCAAAAACTTGGACGGCTCCCAGCCAAACTTTTGCAGACAGAAGTGTGCATAGCTGGCCTCTGGGTCACCGTCCTCTATTAGTTTTTTGCCTCATCAACCAGCTCATTCTCAGTCTTGAAACCGTTGAGCTGGAAAACTTCCGTCACATAGTCATCAAACTCACCGCCGATGAGCAGCTTGCCCAGCAGCTCCTCCGGCTTGGCAACACCCCAGTCATTCTGGAGCTCTGCGTTGCTCAGGTCCGGGAACACCGTGCAGCGGGCGCACACCTTGGCCTGGAAAGCGTAGCTATCAAGCTGCTGGGTGTACTGGCCCTTTTTGCCGGGCACCGGCACCTGCCGGACGCAGGAGTTGCGGATGCGGGCGTATTCATCAGCGGAGATGCAGCAGATTTCCCACAACATGGGCTTGCCATCCTCCCCCTTGAAACGGGGGGAGGCGGCAAACTTGTAGTTTTCGATCTGCTCAACATTGGCGTGCATAAATGCGGACAGGTTACTCATGGATGATTTCCTCCTTTAGTTGGCCGCCCTTACATATAGGACGGGTTGGTGTGCTTTTCGGGGCGGGTGAAGCTGTCGCAGTAGCCCTCAAGGGTCTGCTCCACAAAGTCACCCTCTGCGTTGAACATGGACAGCAGCACATCACCGTCCAGCACGCAGTTGTTGTAAATCTTGGTGCTCCGGCCAACGGAGGTGGCGGGGTCATCGTTGGAGGTCTGGATGTCAAAGGTAGGCATCACACCCGTCTTGATGAAGTCCTCAACCACCTGGTCAAAGATTTCCGTGCACTTATAGACCGTCATGGAGAAAGCCAGGGCAATGGTTTGGGCCTTGTGGCCGATCACGGGATTGCCCAGACGGTAGACTTCCTTGGTGTTGATGGAGGCCTTGCCCTCAAACTCCTTGGCCATCAGCATGGAGTAGCGGGTGCCGTTCAGCGTCACAAAGCACTCAGCAAAGTTGGCGCTCACGGCATCCTGGGTGTTCATAGAGATTTTGTCAGCCATGTGTCACAATCCTCCTTTACTGAATGATAACGCTCATGTAGAGCTGGGCCATGGCGTTGATGATGTTGAGGCCGTTGATGGTCAGCAGCACTGCCTTTTTCTTGTCACCCTGCTCACAGGTCACCGTGTCGGGGTCAAAGTTCTCAACAGCACGGATTTTCTCAAGCTCCTGGATGAGCTTGACCACATCGCCCCACAGGGAGGCACGGCCAGAGGCATCATTGGGCACGGTGCCCACATAGCGGGTGTTGAACAGCACCGCCGTGTCATTGGCGATCTGGTCACACACACGGATGGTCTGGTTGGACTGGAAAACCTCTCCCTTGGTGTCGGAGAGGGTCAGCAGGGTGTTGATGTCCTCCAGCACACGGGTGACCCCGTTGACATTGTGGAACATAAACTTGCCCGCCTTGAGAGCCGCCTCAAGCGCTGCCTGGGTGTATTCGGTGTCCAGAATGAGCTCACCGTCATACTTGGCATTGGTGAGGGACTTGTTGACGGCCACGCCAGCATGTGCGCCGGTAGTCCAGTAGACCACCGCCTGGGTGTCCACATTGGCAATAGTGGCGTGGGTGGCGGTATTCCACACACCAATCACGCCCTCATAGTCAGCGCTGGGTTTCCAGGCCACAAGCTGGAATTTGGCACCCACCTCATCCCTCATGCGCTGGGTGTACTTGACATACAGATTGACCACGGTGCTCTCCGTAGCCGGGCAGCACAGGGTGTTGAAAGCATAGGCCTCCAGCTTATCCAGGAAAGCCTGGTGGTCCTCGCCGGTGACTGCCGCATCATCAGCGCCGCCGGTCAGCTTGGTGCCCGCAGTGGCCGCCAGCGTGGCGCTGGCCTTGAAAACCACGTAGTCATTGGCCACCAGATCAGTAGCCGCCTTGACCGTCTGAGTGTCAACACACTGGCCGTCCAGGTAGGTGCTCACATCCCATGCGCTGGTGTCATCGACATTGGAGGCAATGACAATAGAGAGGTCATTGCCACGCACACCGGGGTACTTGGCATCCGCATAGGTGCAGCTTGCCTTTTCGCCGTTGCCCAGCCGCCAGCAGTAGACGGTGGTGGCGTGCTGGAAAATCTCACGCAGGGCCAGCAGCTTGGGGTGGTCATACCCATAGCCGAAGATGGCCTTGCTGTTCTTCTGAAACTCACCAGAGGTGACGGGGAAAACCTCACCCTCCGGACCCCAGCTCAGAACAAAGGGCGCTGCCGCATAGCCTCTGTCAGACAGAGTGGCGGATGCCTTTTCCCCGCTGGAGAAATTGATATAGCTGCCGGGCAGGACCTTGTTCTGGGTCAGCCAGTTACCTCCGCCAAGAGCCATTTATCTCACCTTGCCTTTCATAAACTTTTCAATCAGCGCATCCACCTCATTCAAGGTGTAGGTCTTGCCATCCTCCAGCAGTGCGCCGATCAGGTCCCGCCGGTGGACATATCTCTGAGAGGCCACCAACTGCGCCTTGGTAAAGGCGGCGGCATTGGCCTCCGTGGTCTGGGTTTTTGCCATTGGCTTATCCCTCCTCATTGATTTTGAGAGTTTCCATGTTCTCCTGCTCCAGCGGGACACGGACGAAGTGGTCATAGCTCAAAAGTACATGCAGGACATCCTCCGCCAGTGTCCACTCACAGCCGGTGGCATGGATGATGTCCCCCTCCGGGGTTGTGATGCTCCCCAGGACAAAGGACAGCCGGTGTGCCATGCCATAGCACTCCGCATCCCCGGCCTTGGGGTAGTAAATCACATCCACCGTGGGTGTCCGCTTGTACCTCTGGCCCACCTCTTTGGCGTGACCGGCACCAGGCATGATGACATTAAAATCTCCGGGCTTGAGCCCTTGCTTGACATTCCCGCCATGCACCTGGGCGGCAGGAAAAGCGGCGTGGAGCGCAAGGCTCACGCCGTCATAGATGCTGTTGAAATTGATTTCAGCCATTGAATACCTCCCGCAGCAGGGCCTCCAGTTTTCTCTCAATCACGCCCGGCGCAAGCCTCTCAAGGTCCCGCTCGGACAGGGTGAGGAAATACTGGCCCGGCACCCAGCCGTCACCGCCCCGTGTTCGGTGGCCAAACTCAACATAGCTGGCATATTCCACAGGGTTGATGACCTCAATGGTGTAGGCGTTGCCGGACTTTCTGACTGGCAGTGCCTCAGCGTAGGCTTTCGCATCATTGCTGCCGCCTCTGCTGGCAGCATCCGCTTGGGTTTTGGATGTCCAGCCCCGGCGCAGGGTGCCACCCTTTTTGCCACTGGATTTTGGGTACTGCCCCACAGGTGTGCGGGGGATGACCAGCGCCAGCAGGCGGGCGGCCAACTCCTTTGACACCTCCGTGCAGAAACGGTCCATGTCCATGCTCTGGAGCGTGGCCAGACTGTCACGGAGGCGCTGGAGCTGCTTATAATCGCAGTTTCCCCAGTTCATCAGGCCCACTCCTTGAAAAGCTCCAGCGGCACCTCTTGGTGGCAGCTATACACTGCGCTCTTGCCGCTCCGTTCATAGTCACGGGTCGTGCCGTTCTGGGTCACTGTGATTTTAGACCCCTCCGGGATGTCCACGGAGGGGTCAATGTAGAGCACCACACTTTGGGCCACCTGGGCGGCCTCCTCGTTGGGCTCTGTACTCACCACAGACTTGTGGGAAATGCGGCAGCGGATGTCTGCCGCCAGGATGCGCTCCTGGGGCTCCGTGCGGCCATTGGCGGGATTGAGCACCCCGTCCAGCACGGTGATGGTCGCCTTGCCCACCCAGAGGCTCTGCACGGCCTTTTTGTGGGCGGGGCTCCCCACTACCATCTCATCCTCCGAAAAGCCGCCAGCGTACTCTCAGGCGGGCGCATGAGCCCTGCAAGCAGGGCATCAAAGCGGGCCTCAGCGCTGCTGGCTCCATCACTGGCTCCAGCAAAGGTGATGGCCACATCACCCTC
>ENA-OQHR01000259-OQHR01000259.1-human-gut-metagenome-genome-assembly--contig:-NODE-259-length-43969-cov-9.406270_pt1 | contig 43969 bp, 43 predicted proteins | sample MGYA00242566_ERZ504725 | MGnify/ENA primary metagenome ERZ504725 (study PRJEB26092, sample SAMD00036217) | human gut metagenome | host: Homo sapiens | study: EMG produced TPA metagenomics assembly of... | reverse complement strand
CTTCCTTTTGACTCATTATAATCCATTTCAGTTAGATATCAATAACTATTTTACATTGTAAAGAAATTTTGATTTTGGTAATATAATCACATCCATAAGGGAGTAGTTATCTTACTTATGTAAGTATTTAAGTCAACACACTGATCAATCGATCTGGCTTATCGTAATAAACAAGACTTATGCGAAAAAGGACATCTTTTTTTCGTATAAGTCTTTTTGTTTTTGGAGGAAATATGGATTTTATTACTATTTTATTTATTGGCATTGGTTTAGCTATGGATGCAAGCGCTGTATCTTTGGCAAAAGGTATGAGCCTTGATAAAGATCAAGTAAAAAAATATGCCTTTATCTTAGCCCTAGCGTTTGGCTTCTTTCAAGCACTTATGCCTGCTATTGGCTATTATGCCGGAAGTCATTTTGCCGAATACATTCAATCCATCGATCACTGGATTGCCTTTATTTTGTTGAGCTTGATAGGTATCAACATGATTTGCGAAGGAAAAGAAGAAAAAGAAGATGAAGTAAAAATTCACTCCATCCCATTTAAAGACATTCTTCTTTTAGCTATCGCCACAAGTATTGACGCTTTAGCCGTTGGTGTAAGTTTTGCCTTTTTAAAAGTCAATCTATTTTTAGCTATAACTACCATTGGTAGCACTACATTTATTCTTTCATTTGTTTGTGTATTATTTGGAAAAAAACTTGGTAGCTTATTTGAAAAATATGCTGAATACTTAGGTGGTATCATTTTAATTCTATTAGGAATTAAAATCTTAATTGAACATTTATTTTTCTAACAAGACTTCAATTAAAGTCTTTTCATATACTCAGCTATTTTTATACCCAATTCCTTATGTCCTTTTTCAGATAAATGCACGCCATCAAAACTCATATCTAAAGGATTACAATCTAAACAAGGAACTCCTATTACCTTATATGCCTCATTCAGTTTCATACTTTCATCTCTAAATTCATCAAATTGTAAAATTGGCGGACAAAGAATCAACAGCTTTCTTTTGTCCATTGAATCAATTAACTCATGCATAAAAGAAAGGATTTGTTCAACATCATAATAATGAATCAAATCATTAGACCCCAACATAACACAAAATAAATCAATCAAATCTAAATCGAATGTATCCTCTTTTACATCTCGCAATAAGCGACCATTGATCGCATCCTCAAAAAATATCCATCCAGGCACAAGATCATTTAAATAATCAATGTATGTTAAATCATACCTTTGAAAATATCCTCTTGGATCATAGCCCCAAGTATTGGAATCCCCTAAAAACAATGCCTTTTTCATTATGCCACTCTGCGAATTTTCTTACGCACAATCATGAAACAAATACCATGTACCACAAGCGTTATAACCCACGTAATTGGATAAGAAATATACAATGAGAAGGTTGTATGCACTGCCTTAAATACAGTAAATATCCATATAACACGAATCAAACAGACACCCGTTAAAGATACCAGCATTGGTAAAATAGAATAACCAATTCCTCTAAGACTTCCAACTAAAGTATCCATAATTCCACATAAACAATACATTGTACTAATAACAGCCAATCGATTGATTCCAAATTGGATAACACGCTCATCACTAGAATAAATAGATAGTAACTGTTGGCCAAAGAAATAAGCACCTTGCCCGAGTACAAGACCTACGATACTAACAATTACTAAACATTCTAATAAAATCTTATCAATTCGATCGTATTTTTTTGCTCCAAAATTTTGTGAAGTAAACGACAAAGAAGTTTGATAAACTGCATTCATAGACGTATATACAAAACCTTCAATATTGCTTGCGGCGGTATTTCCAGCCATAACTAAAGAGCCAAAAGAGTTAATACTTGATTGAATCAATACGTTTGAAATACTAAAAATAATGCCTTGAAGCCCTGCTGGAAGTCCTACTTCTAGCATTTGTAAAGCTAATTCCTTATGGAAACGCATATCCTTTAACTCAAAATGTAAAGGTCCATCCATATGCTTTAAACATAATAGAATTAAAGCAGAACTAATTCCTTCCGAAATAATCGTAGCTAAAGCGACACCAGCAACACCCATATCGAATACAATTACGAAACAAAGATTAAATAGCACATTGATGATACCAGAAATCAACAAGAAATAAAGTGGTCGCTTTGTATCCCCAATCGATCTAAGTATAGCAGCCCCAAAGTTATAAACCATAAAAAATGGCATACCTGCAAAATAAATACGCATATATAAAGATGACAAATCAATTACATCTTCTGGTGTAGCCATTAACTCTAGCAAGGGTTTCGCAAAAAAGAAACCCACAAACACCATTAATAATCCACCAAAGACGGCAATAAAAATAGCTGTATGTACAGCTTTAGATGTATTTTCTTCATCTCGAGCCCCAATAGATTTACCCAATACAACATTTGCACCAACACTAATACCAATAAACATATTCACCAATAAATTGATCAATGCACTTGTTGAACCAACTGCTGCCAACGCTTGATTTCCCGTAAATCGACCTACCACGATAATATCGGCTGCATTAAACAACAATTGCAGGCAGCCCGACAAAATTAATGGTAATGAAAAAATAATCAACTTTTTAAAAATTGGACCATTACACATATCCACTTGATAACTACGCATACAAATCCTCCCCGTTTACAATAATAGACAAATTATATACCTTATGTAATATTATTGAAAGAAAAAAAGAATGAAATGTAACTTTTCATTCTTTATTGCACTCTCGTTTTCATACGATCTGGATGCAGACTATACTGAATCGCAATATCTTTTGTGATTTTACCTTGTTGATACAAGTCATAGATCGCATCATCCATCATAACCATACCGTTCTGTCGATTCGAAATCATTGTATTCTCAATCTGATGAATCTTATTCTCACGAATCTGCGAACGAATTGCAGGATTGACCAGCATAATTTCAAACACAGGAATCAATTCTCCATCTTTTCCTGGGATTAATTGCTCACTAATGATAGCCTCTAAAATCATGGATAATTGCGAACGCACTTGATCTTGATGACCTTGAAACATATCAATAATACGATCAATTGTATTTACAGCTCCTACAGTATGTAACGTAGATAGAATTAAATGTCCGGTTTCAGCCGCGGAAAGAGCTGTAGAAACTGTTTCTTCATCACGCATTTCACCCAATAAAATAACTTCAGGTGCCTCACGCAATGCCGATTTTAATGCATTTAAATAACTTGCCGTATCATGATATACCTCTCGTTGGGATACAATTGACTTTTTATGCGAATGCAAGAATTCAATTGGATCTTCAATCGTAATAATATGACAACTTCTTGTTTCATTCATACGATCTATTAAACAAGCTAACGTCGTACTTTTACCACTGCCCGCAGGACCACTCACTAAGATAATCCCTTTTCTTCGATCTGAAAGATTTAAGACAGATTCTGGAATATTTAAATCTTCTGGATTTGGCAGATCAAAATTAACCACACGCAATACAGCTGCTTCTGAGTTCCTTTGGCGATACACATTCACACGGAAACGACCAACCTGGGATAAAGAAAAAGAAAAATCATCTTCTCCATTTGCCACAAAATTCTCATATGAACAATAGGGGGCAAAACCATACAACTGTTGAACAATATCCTTTGTATCATTTGGCATCATTTTCTCTTGCGTAACCTTAACTAGCTGTTGTCCGACCTTAAACATACATGGACTTCCAGCCACAAAGAAAATATCTGAAGCATTCTGGTCTATAGCTTTTTTTAAAATTTCAACAACTTCCATTTTATTCCCCTTTCACAATCGTTTTAAAGATAACGATTTTGTCATCTTTTACTTTTACTTTTAAATATGTGTCACCCTTTACATGAACTAAAAAATCCGTTTGATTTTCATCTATTAATTTATGTGCTTTGATTTCAGCTTCATAGTACGCCTTTTTAAACGCATAACTACGATTGGTCTGTTCATGGATTTGGTATACCTTATTTGATGAAAACAACACTAATACACACATGCAGACAACGACAAATATGCTTAGCATTGTAACTACACCTAATCCTATTCTTGATTGTTTCATTAGTGATTCTCCTCTTGATAATATTTATAATCCAACACTTTCTTTTCCTTTACATAAATACGAATACAATATTCATTCCTATTTACATTTGAAATCTTAACATCATATATATTATCATGCATCTCTTGCGAATACTCACCCACACTAGCACTCGTTTCAATTTTATTTTGCGCTATAACCATGGCATCTTGACGATATGTGTCCGTTTGCGAAATTTGCACCATCTTCGCATAGATTTCAATCAAAATCGTAGAAGTAATCAAAAAGAAGAATAGCACAAACAATAATTCTAAAAAGAATGAAAATGGCTTCTTTGTCATGATGCCACCTCACTTCTTATATTCACATAAAAAGTAACACCATTGATCTTACATGAGATAGTATTTACATCTTGTTCTACATCAAAATCATGACAGGTCATTAACGGCTGTCCCATCGTTAAATCCGGTTCCATATCCTTAACAACGCAAAGTTCCATCAAACTCGTTCCTGATTTATACAAATATGTATCGCTTTTCGCATCCGAAAGCTTGATCACCTTTTGATCATTCACAACAAGAACACACACTCCATCTTCGGCATCATAACTATGAATCTTATTCGTGACATAAGAAACAGGAGTATATGTTTCAAAATCATGTTTTGTGCGTCTTTGAAGCATCGTATAATCTTCGATTTGAATATTCAGCAACATAAAACAACACACCACAAACAAGAACAATAAAGAAAGAGAAAAGAAAACACCTGCATTTTTCATCATTCAGTCCCCTTTCTGTACACATAAATATTTGGGTATACATTGTCCCCTTGCCAGTCATATGTTATAAAATAACTATTTTTATCATATGTAAAACCATAGTTTTTCCTTAAATATTGAACACTTTCAGGATAACGACCCTCCACACTGTAACAAGTAATCAATGCCGTATCCAAACTGTTCTTTACGCGATCTATATCTAAATTCTCTGTACTCTTATTGATATTTGAAAAGCCAAACAATATCAATATTAAAAACAAGACAAAGAACAATATGTTCTTTATTTTCATATGGCTACCCCAACGTCTGCAATACATTCATCAAAGGAAGCATAATTGAAATCAAAACAAATCCTACCAATAATGATAGACCTGCTATCATAGTTGGTTCTAAACGATTTAAAAAACTTGAAAGCATTCTCTCTAGATCATCTTTATAGTGTTTCGATAACGTCTTTAACACTTCATCCTGATGACCACTTTCATCAGCTGCCATCAATAAAGCGCCATAACCTTGATCATATACACCTTCATTTACTAGAGCTTTTGAAAGACTCTCACCTTCTAACATACGTTCTTTCACATGAACAACCTTATCTTTTAAAAGAGGATGATCAATCGATTGCAAGATAACATCCACCGCATCAATCAAAGAATATCCACTCGATACAAACAAAGAAAGAATATATGTGAATTTTGTCATTTCAGTTTGATAGTTCAATTTTGAAAAGAAAGGTAATTTTGTAGCCCAAGCCTTATTCGAACTCTTTTTATATAAAATATATAAAATGACACCACAAACAAGAATTACCAATAAAATAAAGAAACCAATATAGCTTAGAATTCGAGCTGTATTCATTAGTGATAATGACATCGACATTTGTCTTAAAATATTTTCAAAGATAGGAAACACTTTAAATATCAATGCCGCCACAATCACAAACATCATTAATATCAACACAAAAGGGTATGTGATCGCATCTTGAATTTGATAATTCAATTTTTTTTGTCTTTCATAATAGACACTTAATTCTTTAAGAACCACATCTAGATTCCCGATACTTTGCCCTACAACAACCATTTGAATCATATATTCATCAAAATCATTCGACTGTTTTAGTGCATCCACAAAAGAAGTCCCATTCTGCATGATATCCATCATTTTTTTTGCACAATGACTTACCCCCGCATCAAAACCAGCCAACATTTTTAAGCCTTCTTCAATTTGCAGCCCATTCGATATAGCTAAAGCCAATTCACTAGTAAAAATAAATTTTTCTTTGTTCGATAACATACATACGTCTCCTAATAGTGATACACTTCATCATATTTTCCCTCATAATCCGAGTTTTTCGAATCCGAAAAAGTAGGATCTACAAGGTTCCATTTTTCTTTCTTAAAATAGATTTTAGGATTGATCCAACCCTTATCCTTCAAATAAATTTCAACCCAGGCATGATATTCAATATCGGTCCAGCCTACAATAACTTTAGCAGGAATCCCCTGAATCCTGCATAAAGCAGCTAGACTTGCCGCATAGTCGAAACATATTCCTTTATGACTTTTTAAAGAACCATTGATATCTGGCAAGACAAATGTCTCACTGACATCTTTAGCCTTTTGATCATCATAATCCAATGTATCCACTACATACTTAAATAAATGTGCGATTCGAGTTAAGTCATCTCGATCTTCTTTTACAAGCTCAAAAGACTTTTTGTATACATATGAATCGTTTGTATAATTCACAATCTGGTTTGGATATAAATAAGGAGCAAGATCATTGGTCAAATTGACTTCCATGGAAGTAGAAGCACATATCGCATATCTTGTTCCTTCAATTTGTTGCAAAATTTTTATTGTATAAGTTCCATTCTCCATATTTACAGGGAATGTAGTAAAATCGGTCGTCTTTAAATCATAATTATATTTTTTATCATCTTTTTGTATCTGCAGCTTAATCCCGGTCACTTCCTGAAGCAATCTTGCACAAATATACCCATCATCTTTGTGAGTAAAATCTACAAGAGCCAGATTTCCATCACTTAAAACATCCGTCTGCTCATAACTTGGCCATAAAACCTGCTCTTCTGTTTGCGAAGGACTCTCTTTGCACTCTGTAGGATATTTTTTTGAATCTTGACATCCACACAAAAGTGTCAATACCATCAAGATACAAATAACTTCACTTATAATCTTATTCTTTTTCATACTGATTTAATAATACACCTATTTTGTTTCAATTAAATCATTAAATGCAGATATTGAAAGAGGACGACCATAGAAATATCCTTGTCCTACATCTGCGCCTAAGTTTTTAATAAATAGATCATCCTGCTTAGATTCAACACCTTCGACGACTACTAGAATTTGTGATTTTTTCGCGATATCAATAATGGATTCCAAAATCCATTTAGTTCTTTGATTATCAACCTCTGATTTTGTATGTAAGAAGATACGATCAATTTTCAACTCATCGATCTGTAATTTTGATAAAACATTCAAAGAAGAATATCCACTGCCAAAATCATCTAAAGAAACAGAAAAGCCTAATTTTTTTACTTCTGTTAAGATCGAATTAAACATATCAATATCTTCAATAACCGTACTCTCTAATACTTCTAACGTAATGTAAGATCCCGATACATTATATTCTTCTAATAAAGATTTTAATTCCGAAATATAATTTTCATGATAAAAAACAATTTTGGATTGATTCACTGAAATATTAACAGGATTCATTCCCATATCTATCCATTTACGAATTTGCTGTATCGCCTTTTTCAACATATAAAAATCAAGTTTTGAACAAAAACGATTCTTTTCAAATATATCTACAAAACTAGATGGAGGTAAATACGTTCCATCCTCTAAGCGCCAACGAACAAGTGCCTCTGCTGCGATTACAGAATTTGTTTGTAGATCTATTTTAGGTTGTAATACCATTTCAAAACATTGTGAATCCAGTGCTTGCTGCATATTTGATTCAATAAAGTTTTCAAATTCTTTTTTCTTATGTACTTCTTCATCAAAGAAACAAATATTCTCAGAAGAGGCTTCTTTTGATTGAGCTAACGCAAACATCACATTTGTGAGCATCTGCTCAAAAGTATATTTCTCCTGATCTTCTATATTACTTGCGACACCACAACAGAATTCATATTCATAACGAAAATCTTTTGTATTCTGGCGAATTTTCGTAAACATATCATAAATTCGTCTAGCCACCTCGTCTTCATTTGTATCATTCAACAATAAATAGAAAACATCGGCACTGTCTCGACAAATGATTTCATCTTTTTTAAGCATAGGCTGAATACATGTAACAACACGACATAAAAAATCATCCGATTTATCTCGTCCTAAAATTTCATTCATAAACTTAAAACGACGCATATTCAAAGACACCAAGGAATAGTTTACATTGCGCTGAGCATACATACTGACTAATTTTGTGAATCGAGTAAAAGATACAGCACCTGTTAATTGATCTTTATAGGCTAAATTTTCCATTTCCTTATTATTTTTTACCATCATCATATAGGCAATCCACAATAAAATCATGACAACAACCACAAAAACCATCAACACATAATTATTTGCTCGTGACATGACATACAAGGGATTGTTCAATGATTTTGCGGAATTCACATAACATAAGTACCAACCATCGAATCCCATCTCTTTGACAACAATTCCATGTTCTTCGCCATTAACTCCGATTAAACCATTGATACGTTCAGATAAATCGATACTTTTTAAAACAGCCAATACATCCTTTGATTCTTTATCCTTTTGAATCCCATAAAAATCTTTCAAATCCGTGATATAAAGATTCCCTCCATAAATGGACTTTCTCATTAGATTCGCATATGGCTTTAAACTGCTAATCGCACTTAACACACCTGTCACATTTTTAGAACTATCATATACAGGTACAATATATGTGATCACAAACTCTTTTGTGATCACATTACGTTTTCGTATAAATGCACTTTTCTTGCCTGAAAAAGCAGAATCCACCTTACTTTTAAACACTTTTGATAAGTCATTATATTCAACATGTGTAGATGAATTCGCAAAATGTATATCTCGTTGTGAATCAATATATAAAACTGAAGTAAAGGCATTTTCTTTTTTCATTTCTGCCAACGAAGAATCTATATCTGTATTATTTGATAGACTCTTTGCCCAAGTATTCAACAAAACAAAATCTGTGTGTTTTTGTGAAGAAATACGTTGTTTACATAAATCAATTTCCTGATTCATCGTTGTATATGTCGCATGATTTAAACTATCATCTCCATGGTCAATGAAAAGGAATGCCATAACAAGTATTGAAAGTACCATCATGACAGAGATGATCAATAATTTATGTATCCTTTTCTGCAACATGTTTATATCCATATACAACCAACATCTTTCCTTATTACTAATTATTTCTATCTAATTCTGCCTTATGAACAGAATAATTCATTCGATAATTCTTCTTTCTAAAAATACTATAGAACTTATTTGAAATACGCTGAATAATCAAGTGCGCATTCTCTTCGGTTTGACAATCCACTAGAAGCAGCAGTTGCGTTTCACTTGTACGAGTAAACAAGTCATTGCTTCTTAAACAAGAACCTACCAATCGTTTTACACGATCAAAATCTAAACCAATCTTTTCATAATCCAAAGTACCATCTGAGAACTGCAACATAATCAAATAATAATTTTGTTCATTACGAATAGACATTTTTAACAACAACTCATAGAAATACTTGAAAATTTCATACGAACAGAAGAAGCCTTGGTTTTGTTGATCACGACTTGAAAGCTCACGCATGATTGTTTCCATATCTTTACTTTCTTCCTTGGCATGATCAGCAATAATGATATCGTACAATTGTTTAAAGCGTTTCGATAAACCCGTACCTAATTCAGATAAGAAAATATCATTCAATTCATCATAATACTTCAACACTTCACGATAATTACGTGTAGCCACTAAGCCTTTCATATAATAGTAATGTAAACCTTCATTAAATGGTTCAATTAAAACCGCCTGATAATTCATAAGCATCATCTCATCATAGCGTTTTTGCGTATATAAGTAACAAGATGTGCGCATCATCGTTTTCACATACATTTGTCTAAAGATCTCTTGTTTCTGTAAAATCCAGTGCAATTGGCTTGGTGAAGCATAGAAACGACCTTGGTATAATCTGAAAATCTTTCTAGCCGTCTTGAACTCTTTTTCGTCTAAAAGTTCCGAACCATCGTTGATTTGGTTATACGCCTTTTCCAATTCAACAAAATCAATATTCCAATCTAAATTTGGATTTAAAATATACCCTTTTCTTGTTGTTACAATAACCTCTTTGTCTTTGAAAAATTCAATTTCATTCAATTCAGCACGCAATCTAAAAATCGAGAACTTTAATGCACTAGATGGATTCTTACTTTCTGGCCAAAGAATATCAATCAGTTCATCTTTTTGAACTGGTTTTTCACTGTGAAACAATAAGACCTGTAATAAATTCACTAGCTGCTTTCCAAATAATTCGACAATATTAACGGTTACATTATCATTTGTGATTTCCAACCCTCCAAATGTTTTTACATAATAAGTATCACTCATGTTGATCCTCCTTTCAAAAAAATTATATAGTATCTAACCTAGTTTTATTTTACAATAAATCGGCCAACCAAAAAAGCAGAGAATCACAAAAATTCTCTGCAAATGGTTATTTTAAAGTATATTCAACATGTTGATAGTGAATTCCATTCTCTTCTATGTCGGAAAGTATTGTTTTTGTATACAAAGACTTTTCAAATTCAGGAAAATAAACCTCAGCATCCGCTTGCGCATCAATCTCAGTTAACACTAGCTTATCTGCATAAGCTAACATCTCACTATAAATCATGCCTCCACCAATACAATAGATTTCCTCATCTACATCTTTATATCGCTTCAAAAATTCTTCAACACTCGAACACATTTCGACGCCTTCACCCAAATCTGAACACGAACGCGAAATCACGACATGATGACGTTTAGGTAACATACCTGGAAGACTTTCAAATGTTTTTCTTCCCATCACAATTGTATGTCCCGAAGTCTGCTTACGAAAAAACTTCAAATCCTGAGGCAAATGCCAAATCATATCATTGTTTTTTCCTAATTCACGATTTTTACCAATCGCCGCAATCAATGTTAATTTCATAATTCTCCTATTGTGCTAAAGGGAAACTAATTTTTCCCATATGCTCATAGCCAATCAGCTTCACATCATTCTTTGGATCAAATGCATAGAAATCTTGAATATCTGGATTCAACCACAACTTAGGTGCTGGTAATGAACCTTTTGTTTCATAACGATTTAATTGTTCTTTAATTCCCTCAATTTGATTCACATAAATATGTGCATCTTTGATTGACCAATCAATCGTACCTGGCTCAAGTCCAGTAACCTTGGCAACCATCATCAATAAAACTGCATATTGCGTTACATTAAATGGCAACCCTAATGGAACATCACAACTTCTTTGGTGTACCCAAATATTTAACTTTCCATCCGTCACATCCCATTCTGAACTCCATACACAACTAGGAAGTACAGCTGTATCTAATTCGCTATCCTGCCATAATGAGATCACACGTCTACGATCTTCCTTATCGTTTTTTAATGAATTCAACAATTTATTCATCAAATCATATTTTTTTACAATAAATCCATAAGCCGTACCAATGGTATGGGCAAAACTTGGATCAAAATGTTTTAATACTTTTCCCGTATTCTCATCAATCCAGTCGCCATCTTCATTAATTTCCCATTTGTCCCAAATGTGAACATTTCTTTCTTGAAGCCATCTAACATCATTACTTTGAGCCTGATAGATCCAAAGCATTTCTGTAACAGCTTGACGAATAAATAACTGTTTTGTCGTCAAAATAGGAAATTCTTTAGATAGATCTAAATGAAAATGTGCACTTGGAACTTTAATCGTATCAATGCCAGTACGATTATGTACTTGAACTCCATTTTCCAAAATATCTTTACATAATCCACAATATACATCATCAAAGTATGACATCCATTTCCTCCTTAAAAACATTCTCCTCAATAAAACGACCCACTGCACTTTCATCATTTGTATAAGGACTTACAAATGCACTGCATTCTTTAACATCCTGTGAGCCATTTTTCATACATACACCCATACCGACTTTTTCAAGCATTTCCCTATCATTTTGTTCATCCCCAAAAGCCACACAGTTTTCAAGTTTGACACCAAAATGCTTAGCTACCTTTTCAATCCCATATCCTTTATTGATTCTAGGATCTACATATTCGAATAAGTTATCTGCTGTTAAGAAACCAACACAAGCCTCATTTTTATATTGTTTAGCACGTTCTAATACAATCGGCATATACTCTTTATCACAATGTATAATCAGTTTGTTGCATGTATTATTTTCTAGATATGGTTCAAGATCAATTTCAATTTCTGTTTCACCAAAAATTCGTGCATGTTCCTGCGTTTCAATACTTGTATGATTTGTATAACGTGTGGCACCTTCCAAAATCCAAAAATCAACGTCTAAATCTTCAAAAAAATGAATCACATCTAAAACGACTTCACCATCAAGAACATGATACTCTTCTTTGGTACGTTGTCTTAAATCATATACAACGCCACCATTCATTCCCATGATAAAACTAACACTATCTTCAATTTTCCATTTTTTCAACATAGCACGAACCGTCTCTACTGGACGTCCAGATGCGATGCCAAATAAAATTCCGTGATTTTTCAATTTTGATACTGCTTCACGATTTAAATCTGATACCTGCTTTTTTAAATTCAAAAATGTACCATCTAAATCCGTCGCAATCAAAGTTACTGGTTCCATAAATTATCCTTCGTATGTTAAGAATGCTGCATATCCTTTTTTTGCTTCATAAATATCAGCTTTACTTGCCAATTCAAAAGGCGCATGCATATTATGTAAAGCTACACCACAGTCAATGACTTGCATTCCATAATTAGCCAAAATATAAGCGATTGTTCCTCCACCGCCTTGGTCTACTTTTCCAAGTTCACTTGTTTGCCAAGCTACATTGTGATCATCCATAATACGACGAATCAATGCGATATATTCTGCATTCGCATCATTACATCCACTCTTTCCACGAGCACCTGTATATTTATTAAATACAATACCTTTACCAAATTCAGCTTGGTTTCTAGGGCTTGAAGCAGATGCATAAATTGGATCATGCGCTGCACTTACATCACTTGAAAGCATTGTAGAGTTCATCATAGCGCGTTTTACACTTAATGCGGAATAATCACCCATACATTCCATAACTTCAGCAACAAAGTTTTCAAAGAACATTGAATGCATTCCTGTAGCACCTTGTGATCCTACTTCTTCTTTGTCTACTAATAAACAAACAGCTGTACGTTTCACATTTTCAGCTTCTAATTGAGCCATTAAGCTTGTATAAGCACAAATACGATCATCATGACCATATCCCAATACCATACTTGAATCAAAACCACAGCTTCTTGCACGTCCTGCAGGAACAACCTCTAGCTCAGCTGAAATAAAATCTTCTTCTTCAAAGCCATATGTTAATTTTAAAATACGAGCTACATTTGCTTTTACTGCATCCTTCTCTTCATTTTCTAAAGGAATAGATCCAACTGTTACATTTAAATCTTCTCCTGCAATTACCTCAGTTGCTTTTTTCTGTAATTGATCTGCACTTAAGTGAATCAATAAATCACTAATCACAAATACAGGATCACTTTCTTTATCTCCAATCGCAATATCTACAGTTGTTCCATCTTTTAAACAAACAACACCATGAATAGCCAAAGGCAAAGTTACCCATTGATATTTTTTAACGCCACCATAATAGTGCGTATCTAAATATGCGATATTTCCATCTTCATACAATGGATTTTGTTTTAAATCTAAACGTGGACTATCAATATGAGCCCCCAAGATATTCATTCCTTTTTCTAATGGATTTGAACCAATATGCATAAGTGCAATTGATTTATTCATCATATTTACATAAACCTTGTCTTGTGATTTTAAAATTTCTTTATTTTCAATAACTTCTTTAATATCACGATATCCATATGATTTTGCCAATGCAATCGCATTTTTTACACAAGCTCTTTCAGTCTTTGAATCGGATAAGAAATCAATATATCCTTCACTAAACTTCATTACATCTTCAAATTCTTCTTTTGAATATTTATTCCAAACTACTTCACTCATGCTTCTACCTCCAACTTTTTAAACAAGCATTTTGACTGTTCAATTTTTGAATCCATCGTATTCATCCATTTAATGGTTCCTTCTTCACTACTTGTATTTAATAATCCTTTTTGCTCCAACAAATCCTTTGTATGCAACGTTGTTCCTACACTACCCTCTACAATATGAACTTTAGGACAAAGTTTTTCTAAATACTTCGTATAGAAAGGAAAATGGGTGCATCCCAATACAATACTGTCCAAATTTTTATAATCCGATGCCTGCAAATACTCTTTTAACACGGATTCTACAAGAGCTGTATCATCTAGCTTATCATCCTCAACCATTCTGACAAGTTTAGGGCAAGGCACCTTCACAATATGATGTTCATCTTTAAAACGGTTCATTAAATCTGCAAACTTCTTTTCCGATAAAGTCAGATCTGTTGCCCACACCGCAATTCTTTGATGTGCACTCCGATCACATGCTACCTTTAATGCTGGCTCCATCCCAATGATGTCTACATCATATTTTTTACGTAAAAGCTTAACACAGGCACTCGTTGCTGTATTACACGCAATAACAATCGCCTTTACACCCTGGCTTATAAGCTCATCACATATCGCAATACAACGCTTTGTGATCTCTTCTTTGGTTTTTGTTCCATAAGGATTGTATTTACTATCCCCAAAATAAATCAAATTCTCATTGGGGAGCAAACTATGCATTGTATGTAAGACACTAATTCCACCTAATCCAGAATCAAAAACACCAATTGGACTTTTTGAATTCATACAAAACGCTCCTTTTCCATCTTTACAATTATACAACGTTAAAAGAAAACATCCAAGTCCTCAAACCTGGATGAATCAATGACTCATTCGCTTTTGCATTTCCTTCAATATTTTTAACAACTCACAATTTCCAATTCCATTATGAATCAAGCTATCTGGATGAACTCGATCTTCATGAAACAAATGAATTAAACGCGCCTGCAATTCCTTCAATGACATAGATTCCAATGGTGCTGTTGTCAAATAATCTTCATAATCTTTCATATCCACTAAATCTGTCGCATAAAAAGAAAGAACCATCTCCATCAATAACGATTGAACAGCTTCATTATCTTCATCAAGATTTGATTTTGCCCATACAATATCCGACTCTTGAAGTTCACTTAACCTTTGTATATATGTTTGAACGAAAACTGTATCATCCATTTTTTCTTTCGCAAAATAATTTGAAATTTTCATATATCCTCCAAAAAAAAGAGGTTTAAGGCTTTCATCACTTCCTTAAACCGCTTTTCGTAATATTTATATCCACATATAAATATTACATGAATTTTGTTTGTATAAATTATTATGTTCTCTGTTACAAACAAAATTCCGTATAGATAAAACCACCACATTTTATCTATACTCCTCTAATCCACTTTTCCTTCGCAGAGTTTACCACGCTCTGCATGTCCCTTTGGCAGCTCATCACACTGCCATGAACATAATAACACATATAAAAGGGGTAAGCAAGCTTACCCCAATGTCAGTCTATGACCTATAAAGGAAGTAGTTGGTAGTGTTTCAGTCATAGAACTTACATATATATAATAATCCTATTTTTTTTGTTGTAAAGCCTTCATGATTCTTTCAAAATGTAAAAATGGCTGTTCTTTGTGCATCGTTACCAATTCTTCTAAAGATACAAATTTACAATCTATGCTTTCCTTGGCATTTAATGTTACGTCGCTTAATTTAAAATCAAATTTAAATCGATAAATATCTACAAAATAATTGTCGTGTCTTGTTTCATCTTCATTAAAATAAGAATAGACCACTTGCCCATTTTGCACATCCAAATTTGTTTCCTCTTTAACTTCACGTTGAATAGCCTCTTCACTGGTTTCACCACTTTTAGCTCCACCACCAGGCATTTCCCAGCCACCAGCTGCCCATTTTTTATTCAAAGACCTTCTTGTAACTAAAAATTTACCTTCTTCATTTTCTAATATAGCCAAGACATACATCATAAACTCATTTGGTTGAAATAGATAAGCATTTCGATCTACTTTACGACATAAATTTTGTCTATCCCGGTTATATAAATCAATAAGTTCACTCATCGATGCACACTCCGTTCTCATCTCTGTAAAAGCATGAATAGTGTCCAGTATGACAGGCAGCGCCTTCTTGTTTCACCTCAAGAAGAATCGTATCCTCATCACAATCAACGCGAATGGACAAAACATGCTGATAATGACCGCTTGTTTCTCCTTTGACCCATAAACATTTTCTCGAGCGTGAATAATATGTTGCTAATTTTGTTTCTACAGTCTTTTGATAGCTTTCTTCATTCATATACGCTAACATTAAAACTTGTTTTGTTTCAACATCCTGAACAACACATGGAATCAATCCATTCTGTTTTTTAAAATCCAATTGAATCATAAACGCACGGCCACTCCTTTTTCCTTTAAATATTTCTTCACATTTTGAACGCTCGTTTCATCATAATGAAAAATACTAGCTGCAAGTGCTGCATCGCTAACTTGTAATGCATCCACAAAATCTTCCATCTTTCCACAGCCTCCAGAAGAAATCACAGGCACATTTACGATTTTTGAAACAGCTTTATACAATTCAATGTCAAAACCATCCTTTGTGCCATCCGCATCCATACTTGTCAATAAAATCTCTCCGGCACCCAATGATACACCCTTTTGAATCCACTCCATACAATCGATTCCTGTATCTTTTCTTCCACCTTCAATATAAACATTCCAACCCGCATTGTCTTTTCTTCTTTTGGCATCGACCGCAAGAACAACACACTGATTACCAAAACGCTCACTTGCCTCTTTGATCAAAGAAGGATTGCGAATTGCCGCACTATTCAAGCTCACCTTATCTGCACCAGCCATCAACATGGCACGTACATCTTCAACTGTCTGGATACCTCCACCGACTGTAAATGGGATAAATATTTCTTTAGCGACCTTCTTAACGACTTCTACCATCGTTTTTCTCTTTTCTACTGTTGCGCTTATATCCAAAAAAACCAGCTCATCCGCACCATCCAAATAATATTTCTTTGCTAGAGCTACAGGATCTCCTACTTCTTTTAAACCTAAAAAATGGATGCCCTTGACTACATTTCCATCCTTCACATCTAGACAAGGAATAATTCTTTTTGTCAACATATCCGTATCGCCTCTTTCAAATCCAAAGTCTTTTCATAAATGGCTTTTCCTACAATCACACCATACAAATCTAGATCTTTACATTTTTTTATATGAGATAAATCTCGAACTCCACCTGATGCGATCAAATTACACGATACATGATTCTTTAATGCTTCTAACATTTTAAAATTAGGACCTTGCAAAGTTCCATCCTTTGAAATATCTGTACAAATCAAAGTTTGAACCCCGATTTCTTCCATTCTTTTCGCAAAGTCCAAATAATATTCTTTACTTTTTTCTAGCCAACCTGATGTACATACATACCCATCTTTACAATCTAATCCTACCGCTATTTTTGAACCATATTTACGAACTGCATCCTTTAATAGCCCAATATCTTGAATGGCAGATGTACCTAAAATAACTCTGGATACACCATTTTCGATATAAGAATCAATAGCTGACATTGTACGAATGCCACCGCCTACTTCAACAGGAATCGTGCATGTTTTTACAATTTCATAAATTAAATCCTCGTTGACACGATTTCCTTCTTTTGCCCCATTTAAATCTACAATATGTAAATAAGGTGCATTCGCTGCTTCAAAATTTTTTGCGCAAACTAAAGCATCATCCGCTACACATGTTGATTGTCCATAATCACCCTGGTATAAACGTACGGGTTTTCCATCTAATATATCTATTGCAGGTAATACAATCATCTAGAACTCCTTTCCAAAGTATGCCAATATTTTTAATCCATCTTCCCCACTTTTTTCCGGGTGAAACTGACATCCCATAATATGATCATGCATCACTAAGCCTGGTATCTTCATTGTTCCATACATGGAATAACCAATTAAATCCAAATCGTTCATATCCTTGACATAGTATGAATGCACATAATATACATATGTATTTTCTTTAAAAATCTTTTGCGGCTGGTTACTTTCTAAAGCATTCCATCCAATTTGAGGAATCTTGACATTTGTATCTTCCATATGACAAACGTGTCCTTTTAAAAAGCCAAATCCTTCACACAATCCATTCTCTTCACTTGTTTCAAATAATGCCTGCATCCCTAAGCATATTCCCAACAAAGGTATATCTTTATTTACTTGTTGAACAATAAAGTCATATAAACCCATAGAACGCAAAGCGTGCATACAATCTTTAAATGCTCCAACTCCTGGTAATATCAATTTTTCACATTTAGACAATACTTCTATATCTTTAGATACAATACTTTCTAAGCCTAAAGAATCACAGGCATTTTTTACACTATATAAGTTCGACATTCCATAATCTATAATTCCTATCATTCTAAAACTCCTTTAGAACTTGGTATTTTATCCGATTCTATTTTTACAGCTTGTTTTAAAGCACGACCAAAGGCTTTAAATATTGCTTCTACTTTATGATGATCGTTCTTTCCATAAAACACATTGATATGTAAAGTAATACCCGCTGCCACACAAAAAGCCCTAAAAAATTCTTCAACCATTTCGCAAGACATCGTTCCAATATTTTCACGTGTGAACTCGCAATTAAAGACTAGATAAGGACGTCCACTAATGTCTAATGTTACATTGCATAAAACTTCATCCATTGGCAGATTCATACTTCCATAGCGAGCTATGCCTTTTTTATCACCTAAAGCCTCTAAAAATAATTTCCCTAGCAAAATCCCACAATCTTCAATTGTATGATGATCACACACTTCTAGATCGCCATCTGCTTTTACAGTTAGATCAAAATTAGAATGAAACGCAAACAATGTCAGCATGTGATCAAAAAAGCCAATACCTGTATCAATTTCACTCATTCCATTTCCATCTAAATTGATCTTTTCATAGATTTTTGTTTCTTTAGTATCTCTGTTTTTTTCAGCAATTCGCATACTCAAATCTCCTTAGAACATCCAAAACCATATCATTTTCTTCTTTTGAACCTATCGTAATACGAAAGCTATTATCTGCATAATTTCGAATTGTGATGTTCTTTTCTTCAAACATTTTCATTAAAGTATCTTTTTCATCGGTTCTTCCATACAAGAAGTTCGCATTTGAAGGATAGAAAGTCAATTTCTTATAATCCTTCACTTCTTGATAAGCTCGTTCTCTTTCAGCAATCACATTTTGTATTGCATTTTTATATTCATTCGCATGTTTCAATACTACACTTGCGATTGTCTGCGTTACACTACTTAGAGCATAAGGAATAAAGAGTGGAGCTAATTTTTCCACTTGCATAGAAATCATAAATCCACAACGAATACCTGCAAGTCCATATGCTTTTGATAGTGTACGACATACAAATGCCATCGGATGAACTTTTAATAAATCAATCGCACTTTCTTGACCAAATTCCATATAAGCCTCATCAAAGATTACAGGAATACTCGGAAAAGCTTCACAGATTTGAATCATTTCCTTCTTAGTAATCGCATGTCCTGTTGGATTATTTGGATTGGAGAACAAAATCATATCCACCTTTTTTTCTTTACCATTTGAAATAAACGCATCTACATCAAAGGATCCATCCAATTCCGTTTCAAACTTTTCAATGTTTGAATGATTTAAATCCACATAATAATCATACATTGAAAAATCCGGAGTCAATGTATACAACGTTTTATTATCATGTAGATAGTACTGAATTAAAAATCCTAACATTTGGTCCGATCCATTTCCAGATAAAATCCAAGATGCAGGAACATTCATTCTATCTGCATACAAACTATGTAATTCTTGACACGTTGTATCTGGATATCGATTTAAAGGAAGGTTTGAAATCGCATCTAAAATCTCTTGTTTAATATTGTCATCTACATTTTGACTTGCTTCATTGGCATTTAATAAAATACCTGTATGTATATGTGTTTGATATCCCTTCATTATTTGACCCTCACTTTTGCAGCATTGGCATGTGCTTGTAAATGCTCTTCAGTCGCAATTGTCTCAATATATTTTGCGTATTGTTCAATTGCTTGTTTGGAATAATATAAATAAGATGATTTTTTTATAAAACTATCTACAGATAAAGCACTTGAGAAACGAGCTGTTCCACTTGTTGGTAAAACATGGTTGGTTCCTCCAAAATAATCTCCAATACTTTCACATGTGTAGTAGCCTAAAAATACACTACCCGCATTTTTAACCTCTTGTAGATATTCCATTGGATTGGAAACCATGAGTTCCAAATGTTCAGGTGCAATCTCATTACTAATGTTAATACAATCTTCAATTGAATCACAGACATTAGCTTTTCCGTAATTTTTCAAGGATTCTTCAACTATTTCCTTCTTCGGTAAAACAGAACTTTGTTTTTTTAACTGCTCATTTACAGAAGCTAAAAGCTCTTCACTAGTTGTCAATAAAATGGCACTTGCCATTGGATCATGTTCAGCTTGTGACAATAAGTCTGCAGCCACATATTCTGGATTTGCCTTTTCATCAGCTATAACTAATATTTCACTTGGTCCTGCGATCATATCAATATCAACAGTTCCATATACTAATTTTTTCGCTGCTGCTACAAAGATATTTCCTGGGCCTACAATTTTATCCACACAATCAATTGTTTGTGTTCCATATGCCAATGCCGCAATTGCTTGTGCGCCTCCAATTTTATAAATTTTATCTACACCTGCTAGTTTTGCCGCATACGCAATATTAGGATGTATCGTCCCTTGTTTATCCGGTGGAGTTACCATAACTACATTGTTTACACCTGCAATCTTAGCTGGCAATGCATTCATTAATACACTACTTGGATATTGAGCTCGTCCTCCCGGTACATAAATGCCCACTGCTTCTAATGGAAGAACTCTTTGACCTAAATAAATACCCATTTCTTTTTGAAGTAAATATCCGTGCTGCTTTTGAAGATTGTGAAAATCCTCAATATTTTGTTTTGCCAGCTTCATAGCTTGCATAAATTGTGCATCACATTTTAAAATTTGCGCTTCCCATTCTGCTTTTGATACTTCCATTGAGTCCAATTCGATCTTATCAAATTGTTTTGTATATCTTAAACATGCCTCATCCTGATTTTTTTTCACATCCTGAATAATGTTAGACACGGTTGTCAAAACATCTGTGCTTAAATCTTGTGTTCGAGACATCAAGTATTCCTTTAACGTATCTTTATCTTCTTTATAAATTCTTGTCAACATTGTCATCCACCCTCTTACTTAAATCGTTGATTACTTTCATCACTTCTTTATGTTTCAATTTAAAGCTCGCCTTATTCACAATGACACGAGCACTAATATCACATACTGTATCTAATACAACCAATCCATTCTCTTTCAATGTTGTTCCTGTTTCCATAATATCTACAATTCCATCACATAAGCCCAAGATAGGAGTCAGTTCAACAGAACCATCAATTTTAATAATTTCCACATCCTTGCCTTTGGATAAAAAATATTTTTTTGCGACACTTGGATACTTTGTGCCAATCTTAATGTGCCCAACTTTTGAAAACAATTGATTTTCAGGTAAGCTTGCTACAATAAATTTACATTTCCCAATTTTTAAATCCAACAGTTCATAATTGTCATTTTCATTTTCAAGAATTGTGTCCTTGCCAACAACACCAATATCGGCAACTCCATGATTTACGTAAGTAATACAATCATTGGATTTAACTAAAAAATATTGAATATCTTCTATAGAATCTTTAAATACTAAGGCACGTCCTTTATCTTTTAAAGCCTCAATTCCATATCCTAGTTCCTCTAACATGGCTACAGTTTGCTTTTCTAGACGACCTTTTGTCAGTGCAATTGATAAACTCATAGTTAGACCTCCTCAACATAAATAGATTCATTCAAGGAAGGTTCAAGCACTACACTTCCTTCTTTACGTAGCTGCATTGCTTGTTTCATAGCTTCAATTTGTTTGTCTTCTGGATAATACAGCTTATATTTTTTTCTTAGTTTTACATCCACTTGATCAATTAATGGATCGAGTTTGACACTAAAGCCACATGCAGGAAGGTCTCGACCAAATTTTTTCAATAAACAATCGTATCTTCCTCCACTCAAAACGCTCGTTCCTACACCGGAAACATACCCTTCAAAAATAATTCCAGTGTAATAATCCAGATGCGCTACTTTACCTAAATCGATTGTCACATTTTCCAAATAGCCCAATACATCCAAGGATTGAATACATTCTTTCATTGAGTCTAGGACTTGTTTTAATGAATCATCAAAACAATATGCATATGCCTTATCTAAAATTTTTACATCGCCACAAAGGAACGGTAAATGCATAAAGAAATCCACGATTTTTTCACTTAAATACAATGAATCTAAATACACTTTTAAATCAACCATACTCTTTTTATCAATCAAATCAGCCAATGTACTAATTTCTTCCTGGCTTAAGCGAACAACTTTACATGCTGCCTGAAAAAATTGTACATTTCCAATTTCAAGAGTGTAGTTTTTAAAATTCTTCATCACCTCAAGTGCACAAGCTAAAACTTGCACGTCACTTTTAGAGTCCAAGCCAATCAATTCAATTCCACAATCAGTAATTTCACTGCGTTTACCTGCAAATTTTTGACGAACCTTAAATACATTTGAAGTGTAGCGAAAGCGAAATGGTGGTTTTGAATCTTTAAATTTAGATGCGCATACACGGGCAATTGGAACCGTCATATCCATTCTTAAAGTTAAAATTCTTCCATTTTCATCAAAAAACTTATACATATCTGTCGATTGAATACTTTTAAACGCATTTTCATATGTCTCATAATATTCAATTGTTGGTGTGATGATTTCTTCATATCCAAAAGAATCAAATATTTCTTCTAATGTATTTTGTAAATATTTTTTCTTTTCACACTCAATTAAAATTGTATCTTTCATTCCCTGTGGTAATTGTATCTGTTGCATAAGAGCCTCCTAATAAACAAAAAAACTTCCGCCCAAAGGACGAAAGTTTAACTTACGTGGTTCCACCTTATTTTACTAAATCATAGCCTCAAACCTGATAACGCCAGGAATACGTTAAAAACTACTTTATTTCATCTTTACAGCTCAAAGACGTGTTCAAATAGCCTTACTCTTTCTTTGCACCAACCAGAAAGTCTCTTAAAGCAGTACCATTTTACTATTTCTTTTCATTGCTTTGAAAATAATATAGTCTTTATGAAAATATTTGTCAATAGAAATTGTAAATTTTTACATTATTTCTCCCACGAATAATAAGAGCCCCCAAAGACAAATAAATGTTCAAATGGAACAATAGAACGAATATAGTCATTTAATCCATTTGGATTCTTTGTATCATGTACAATCGTTTTTACAAGTCGATTCTTTCCACCAACACTTTTATACATTCTCAGTTGCCAGCCATTTTCTTCTACTTCTTTTGATTCTAAATCCAAATTATTGATCGCATTTAAAATCGCATATGCATCTTCCTTAGAAATCGAGGCTTGTTGTGTTTTTAGTGCTTTGATTCCCTCTTTTGACATTACATATCTTGTTAGGTACACCCTTCCACTAGCGCTGATGGTTAAATTTTGTGCCACCTCTTCAGAGACACTCGCATAATGCCATTTGCTTAAAAGATTTCGATTTAATTTCATACATTGTAAAGTATCCGACTCTTTTAAGGATAGATAGTGAAGCAGCAATTCTTTTAACATCCCAGATTCAATTGTACTTTTTAAAAAGTTCGGTACATAGTTTTCTTTTTCAAATACATATGTAATATATGTATAAACCTCTGTTTCTGTTAAATCATGAATACTTTTATTCAATACACTATCAATATGAAGCATATATTGATCATCGTTCAACCTCTCCATTTTTAAGCAATGATATACATTTAAAATAATGGGATCATAATGTTCTTTTACGCGATATCCCACATGTAAAAGATCTACACAAGCATGAATACTTTCAAGCATCGTTTCACCTACTTTGTATTTGCGACTGCCCAGTTTGCATCGACAATATAGTCCTGTTTGATATCGAATAAAAACACTTCTTCAACCTGTTTATAAACTTCTAAATGAAATGGCATAAAATGCATTTTATCACTCTTCTTTTCATCCAGCACAATAACATAATGTGGATTTTCAAAATTTTGAATATTCCAATAATACAACCCATTCACATTATCAGCGTCTTCATATTGTGAAAGCACAAGCAGCTTATAAAGCTCCATGATACGATCATCCAATTCACTGTCTGAAATCAAAATCTTTTCAATCCAGTCACGTTCATTATCAACAATACGAACAGTATAGTCTTCATCTACATTCGCATTTTTTAATATTGTTTTGACGGGTTCTAAATCTTTTTCTTCAGTAAATTGAATCAACAATTTCTTTTCCATATCATGATATAAAACTGGATATGGAATATGGAATTTAGCATGACAATGTGTACATTCCATATCAAATAGTTTCCCACTTAAAACCTTGTTTTTCATTTCTTTATCCAATTGAACATTTATAGATGTATATATATCTGCATTAAACTTCTCATTACATTCAGGGCATACTAGTGCGATATTTTTTTCCATAAAATCCTCCTATTTATTCGCATATACATTAGGAACAAGTTCCACAAAACAATCCTCATACTCTTTTTGTAGAGCCAACTTTAGCTCTTGATTAGCCACTTCCAGCTCCGTAAAAGACATGGTGTCAATTCGGGTTGTAAAATAGATAGATATCCACATTTTTCTTCCTGTTGTTGTTATATCATAAAAAACAGGGTCATACGGATAGTTATCTAGTATAGAAGCTGCAATTTCCTTAATTTTTAAAACTTCTTTTTCATCCGGACTCAATAACATCAAACTACGAAAGCTTTCTCCAATCATTTGAATAGGTTCTTTCATCATACCTAAGGCAAGCACAATAGCTACAATTTGATCAAAGTATGGAGAAATAAACGAGAGTGGTGTATGAACTAAAAAAGAAGATAAGAAAAACGCAATTGAAACACCGACACTCGAAAACACATCAATTTTCCATCCATATATTTCTACATCCACGGTAGGCGATGTTACTTTTTTATTGATTCGCATTAAAATCAATAAAATCAATGCAGAAAAACATGTTAATATCGTTTCAAACATAGAGACCTGCATATGATTTACTTCATTACCACCATTCATCATGATTTGAACATTATTCATGATTAAAGCCATCATAACTGCTATAAACATAAATCCTTTCAACAAAATCAAAATACTTTCCAATTGTGCATATCCAAATGGATGTTTTTCAGTTACTGGCTTATAGAACAAGGGAATAATATAAATAGTTAATCCAATTACAACGAGTTCTGTCGAATCATAAACTGTATCTGCCAAAACAGACTGAGATTTAGAAAAAATTGCCATAACAAGTTCTGCCAACGCAAATAGCACACCTGACCAAAAAGAAATTCGCATTACAATTTGTTCTTGTTTCTCTTTCATTTTTTCACCTTATTTCTCGAGTATTATACCATAAGAAAAAGGAACGTTACTTATATAAACGTTCCTTTAACATATTATTGTTGATTACGAATATAATTTAAAGCTCCACCAGCCATCAGAATATCAATATCTTCCTTATTGATTGGTGCATGAACTTTGTATGTTTGATTTTTTGTGATGTTTTCAACTGTCAAATCAAAAGAGTCATATAGAGATTTCACATTTTCAATTTTTAATTCATCCATCTCGTCAATCTTATCATAATCAGATTTATCGTCAAATACGATTGGCAACAAACCAAAGTTAACTAAGTTAGCCAAATGAATACGTGCAAATGATTTTGTAAGAACAGCTTTTACACCTAAATACATTGGTGCAAGTGCTGCATGTTCTCTACTAGAGCCTTGTCCATAGTTCTCTCCTGCAACAATAATACCTCCATTATTCTCTTTACAAACTTCATCGAAGTGTGGCTTGTTGTTTTCAAATACGAAAGTAGATAATTTTTCAATATTTGAACGATAAGGTAAAACCTTAGCACCTGCTGGAGCAATATCATCCGTTGTGATGTTGTCAGGTAATTTAATAACTACTTTTTTATCGATTGTCTTATCCATTGGAGTATTCACTGGCAATGGTTTGATATTAGGTCCTCGAACAATTTCAACACAATCTGGATCTTTGCTTGGAGAATAAATCAACGAATCATCAATATAGCTTTTTTCTTTCTCAAAGTTATCTTCATAATCCAATGTTGATGGATCTGTAAGAATTCCTGTGATTGCGCTGGCAGCCGCAACTTCTGGTGAAACTAAGTAAATGCCTGCGCTTAATGTTCCACTACGCCCATAGAAATTACGGTTAAATGTACGTAAGCTTACAGCATCACTTTTAGGACTTTGTCCCATACCAATGCATGGACCACATGTACATTCTAGAATTCTTGCTCCACAAGCTACAAATGTTGCTAAAGCACCATTCTCAATTAATTTCATTAACACTTGTCTAGATCCAGGAGATACAGCTAAACTTACATTAGAAGCAATTTTTTTACCTTTTAAAATAGCGGCTGCTTTCATTAAATCCTCATAACCTGAATTTGTACATGATCCAATCGCTACCTGATCCACCTTCATGCCTGCCATTTCTGATACTCGCTTTACAGCGTCAGGTGAGTTTGGACAAGCAACTAAAGGTACAAGTGTATTTAAATCAATTTCAACCGTTTCATCATATTGACAACCCTCATCTGCACTTAATGGAATATAATCTTCTTCTCGTTGTTGACGCTTCAAGAATTCATGCGTTACTTCATCGCTTGGGAAAATAGATGTCGTTGCGCCTAATTCCGCTCCCATATTTGTGATTGTGGCTCTTTGATATACGCTCAATTGTTTTACACCTTCGCCCGTATATTCAAAGACTTTTCCGACTCCGCCTTTTACACTTAATAACTCTAATAATTTTAAAATAATATCTTTACTTGAAGCTCCATGATTCAAGCTTCCTGTTAATTTTACTTCGACTACCTTTGGACATGTTAGTCGATAGCCAATTCCTGCCATAGCTTTTGCAACATCCAATCCCCCGGCTCCAATTGCGATACATCCCATAGCTGAAGATGTGGGTGTATGTGAATCCGAACCAATCAATGTCTTTCCTGGCTTAGCAAAACGTTCCAAGTGGACTTGGTGACAAATTCCATTTCCTGCTTTAGAAAAATAAATACCATGCTTGCTGGCAACACTTTGAAGATATGCATGATCATCTGCATTCATAAAACCGTTTTGTAAAGTATTATGATCTACATAACTTACAGATAATTCTGTTTTAACCTTCTTTACTCCCATAGCTTCAAATTGCATATAAGCCATTGTTCCTGTAGCATCCTGTGTTAAAGTCTGATCCATTTTAATTTCAATCGGTTGACCCGCTTCTAACTTCCCGTTTAATAAATGTTTTTCTAGAATCTTATATGTTAAATTTTGCATAGACAACATCCTCCGTTTCGAATTATAACAAAAAATGTAACAAAATGAAAGATTTCTGTTATAATATGAAACATATGAAAGGGGGTTTCATTTGTGAAATCACTAAAAGAGATTTATCAAGGCAATGAAGAACACAACTTTATTGATCCTTCCTTATACTCAAGATATCGTGTAAAAGCCGGGCTTAGAAACGATAATGGTACAGGGGTAAAGGTCGGATTAACAAAGATTTGTGATGTTATTGGATATAAAATTATTCATGAAAAGAAATACAACATCGATGGACAATTAATTTTTAGGGGCTATCCTATCAACTATTTAGTAAATAAACAATCCAAAGAGAAAATTTGTGGATTTGAAGAAACCGCTTATTTATTGATTTTCGGTTCTTTACCTACGTCTCAACAGCTAAAAGAATTTAGAGACTATTTATTAAACTTTAAAATGGGGCCAGTTGATTTACAGTATGAAACGCCCAACATTTTAAATGCTCTTCAAATTGAAGTATTAAAACTGTACGCCAAAGATCCAAGTGCAGATACAGATGATTTAGAAGAGCGAATGATAAAAGGATTGAACATTCTAGCTTCTATTCCTCTTTTCACTTTTTCTTATGCTTGCAATAAAGTATTTAAAGCATATCCATATCCAGATCGTAGTCTAGCTAAAAATATCTTATGCATGGCCAGAGGCAATGATCAATATACATATGAAGAAGCAAAAATCATGGATACATTATTAATGGTTCATGCTGATCATGGTGGTGGAAATAACTCCACATTTGCGAATGTCGTTATTTCTAGTACAGGAACTGATATTTATTCTTGTATATCAGCTGCCATTGGTTCTTTAAAAGGACCTAAGCATGGAGGTGCCAACTGTAAAGTAACCAATATGTTTAAAGCAATATTTCATGAGGTTGGATTTACGACCGATAAAACTACATTGAAAAAGATTGCGAATCGTCTATTAGACAAAGATTTTTTTGATCACAGTGGACTTATTTATGGTATTGGTCATGCGATTTACACAAAAAGTGATCCTCGCTGTCTTTTGATTCAACAACAATGTGCAACCTTGGCAAAGGCAAAAGGTCAAGAAGACATGTACAATTGTATACATACTTTTGAAAAAGTTGCGGTTGAGGTGATGAAGGAAAGAAAAGGTATCGATGTTTGTGCCAATGTAGATTATTATTCAGGCTATGTATATTCTCTATTAGGTATCAAAAACGACTTATTTACCCCTTTATTTGCGATAAGTCGTACTGCAGGCTGGGTAAGTCATCATTTGGAAAACAGACAGTCAAATCGAAAACTAATTCGACCAGCTAATGTGTATGTAGGAGAAATGGAGGAAGTGGAATGACTACAATAACTGTTTTTAAAGGAGATGGCATCGGTCCTGAAATTACCGATGCTGTAATTAAAGTATTAAATGCCGCAAATGCAGATTTAGATTACGAAATTTTTAATGTTGGGGCAAAGGTATATGATGAAACTGGAGAATATATTCCAGAAGATGCCTTTGCGTCATTTGAAAAGAATAAAATCTTGTTAAAGAGTCCAATCACAACACCAGTTGGAAAGGGATTTCGTTCTTTAAATGTAACATTACGCAACAAATATGATTTATGGGCTAATATCCGTCCAGCAAAGTCAAATCCATGTATTCCTACTCGATTTGATAATGTAGATATTGTCACTTTTAGAGAAAATACAGAAGATCTTTATGTTGGTAAAGAAGAACAAGTTGATGAAAATACAGTGTATGCTTATAAAATCATCACAAAAAAAGCAAGCACAAGAATTATCAGAGCTGCCTTTGAATATTGTGTAAAACATAATCGTACGAAATTAACTTGTGTGCATAAAGCGAATATTCTAAAAATGAGCGATGGTTTATTTCTTCATATTTTTGAAGATATTGCCAAGGAATATCCTCAAATTGAAGCAAACTCATTAATCGTAGATAACACTTGTATGCAATTGGTCATGCGTCCAGAACAATTTGATGTTATGGTAATGCCAAATCTATATGGTGATATTGTCTCAGATCTAACAAGCGGTTTGATTGGTGGCTTAGGACTACTTCCAAGCTGCAATAAGGGGGATGAGTATGCAATGTATGAAGCTGTTCATGGAAGTGCTCCAGATATTGCTGGTAAACACATCGCAAATCCTAGTGCATTGCTTTTATCGGCTTGTATGATGTTAGACGATCTACATCAAGAAGATGTTTCAAACAAAATACGAAATGCTTTAAATAAAACATTTGATGAACATACAGTATTAACACCTGATCTTGGTGGAAATGCGACTACCGATGCATTTACTGATGAAATCATCAAAAATTTATAAAAGAAAAGACGAAGCTCTTAGTCTTCGTCTTCATCCTCGTCAGCCAATAATGGTTGACGATTTTTTAATGTTAAAATATATGTTCCATCTTTTGGATATGCACTTTTGTCTTTTTGATCACTTAAGATTTCCAATTCACATGGATATCCTTCATTTTCAAGAATCTGCAAAAGATTATCCTTACCAATTTTTTTAGTAATGGCACGTCCACATGCACAGTTACCATATTGATCAAGGCATTGTTTAACCCACACAGGAATTTTTGAAGTAGCCATTGTATCCTCCTTGATTAAAAGTATTCGCAATGTATATCATATGCAAAACACCTTTAAAAATCAAGCAGATTCCTTATTAACCTTCTAAAACGGCAATAATGTTTGGATAATAAGTAAAACGATCATCTACAAACTGTAAAGCTTGATTAGCGATTTGTTTTGCCTTATCCTTGTCAACACCTTCATAAATAGAAGCATAACGATAATAAATATAATCTTTAATTTGATTTTCTCTTAAGATATATCCATAATCTGCATCACCTAATCCATAATCACCATGTAAGATGTATAAATCAGCCACATCCATCATAATACGATTTCTATATGTGTTGTGTAAATCTTCTAATTGCGATAATACAGCATAAATGAAGTGTTCATAATAATCCACATCTTCATATTTCCATGTTTTTAATACACTATACGCAAGATCCATAAATTCTTCTACGAATTTTTCAACATCAATACCAATTTCCTCATCTAATTTCTTTGAATCATGAATATCCTTGTGCTGAGCAATCATCAACACTTTACGCATTGTATCAAATTGAGATTTATATTCTTCTCCATCTGCTACTACATCCGTATATTTATAATTTAAAGCATGGTCTACATCTGCTTGTAAGTCTTCTGCTTTTTGAGGCTTGATATCTGCAGTTGCATACACTTTCGATACTAAAACTTCAACTAAATCTTCATCATAGCCATCTTCTTCAAATTTAAATTTACCTCTTAATTGATATTTATTGACTAAATCCTGTGCCACTGATTTTACATCTGGATTTAAAACCAATTGTTGAATAATTGAATCACGAGTCACATCCATTGACATTGCCTTTGCCAAATCAAAGCATGTATCTACTGATAATTTAGCGTATTGTTCTTCCTTTGTCATTTTTTTAGTTGTAGCCTTCTTAGTAGTTGTCTTTTTAACTGTTGTTTTCTTAGCAGCTGCTTTTTTAGCTGGTGCTTTTTTTGTTGCAGTCTTTTTAGTTGGTGCTTTCTTTTCTTCAGCAGGTTTTTCCTCTGCTTTCTTTGCAGTTGTCTTTTTAGCTGGAGCTTTCTTTACTTCAACCTTCTTTTCTTCAGCTGGCTTTTCTTCTACTTTCTTTGCAGCTGTCTTTTTAGCTGGAGTTTTCTTTACTTCAACCTTCTTTTCTTCAGCTGGCTTTTCCTCTGCTTTCTTTGCAGTTGTCTTTTTAGCTGGAGCTTTCTTTTCTTCAGCTGGTTTTTCTTCTACTTTCTTTGTAGCTGTCTTTTTAGCTGGAGTTTTCTTTACTTCAACCTTCTTTTCTTCAGCTGGTTTTTCTTCTACTTTCTTTGTTGCAGTTTTTTTAGCTGAAGCTTCTTTTACTTCAACCTTCTTTTCTTCAACTTTTTTAACTGGAGCAACTACTTTTTTATCTGTAACTTTTTTTGTCGTTTTTGCTGGCATACGAAACCTCCCTTAAACGTGCTTTCTATAAAGGTATTATAACACTGAATGTTAATATTCCAAAATTTGTATATACAAAAAGGTATATTTGATTCATCACAATTCGTTTAGAATAGTGTATACTACTGAATATAAAATAAAATTAAAATAAGGAGGATAACTTATGCAGACACCACCTGAATTTAGGTCAAAAACCTATGTCCCAGTACACAATAAAATTCTAACCACAATTGGTATCGTTCTCATTTCGGGAGTTGTTGGTTTTGGCTCTGGTTTTGCAGGAAGTCAATTATCAAACAAAGCCAATGTCACTATTCAGCAACAGACCACAAAATCGAATAAAGGTACAATTCAAGTATCAGATGTATCTGACATTGTTGAAAAATGTAAGGATAGCGTTGTTGAAATTACCACAGAATCTGTATCAAGTGGAAATTCCATATTTGGTCAATATGTCTCTCAAGGTGCAGGAAGTGGAGTTATTATCAGCACAGATGGATATATTGTCACAAACAATCATGTCGTGAGTGATGCAACAAGACTTAAAGTCACTACAACCGATGGATCAGAATATGATGCAAATATCGTAGGTAAAGATTCTCAAACAGATTTAGCCGTAATAAAAATTGATGCCGATAACTTACAAGCTGCTACATTTGGAGATAGTGATATTCTACAAGTAGGAGATCCTGCTATCGCAATTGGCAATCCCCTAGGTGAACTTGGTGGAACAGTTACAACGGGTATTATTTCAGCTACTGATCGACAAATTACTATTGATAACGAAACCATGACACTTCTACAAACAGATGCAGCCATTAATCCAGGAAACTCTGGTGGTGGATTATTTAATGCAGATGGTAATTTAATCGGCATTGTGAACGCAAAAGAAAGCTCTACAGGAATTGAGGGTTTAGGATTCGCAATTCCCATCACACCCGCAAAAGATGTCATCACAGAGCTAATGCAAAATGGAAGTGTAACATCTAGACCCGCTTTAAATGTAAGCTTATATGATTATACTTCTAGTAATCAAAGTTCTAATTCTAAATATGAGGATGGTTGCTACATCGTGCAAGTTGTCAAAAATGGTGCTGCTGATAAGGCCGGACTTAAACAAAATGATCGTATCATAAATTTTGATGGACAGAAAATCCAAACAACTAGTGATGTTAAAGGAATCTTAAAAAAGCATAAAATTGGCGATACTGTGAAAATGGTTGTCGAAAGAAATTCCAAAGAAATCACGGTTGAAATTACACTACAAGCACAAACTCAATCAAATTAAGCCAGTGAACACTGGCTTTTTAGTTTAAACTAACCTATAATAGTAATATAAAAATAAGAAAGAGGTTTAAGTTTATGTCTGAAAAAATTAAAAAAAGAAAAATCATGCTGGTAGGTACTGGATTTGTCGGTATGAGTTTTGCCTATTCTATGCTTTCAGAAAAGGGAATCGATGAACTTGTTTTGGTCGATGTAAATGAAGACAAAGCTAGAGGAGAACAAATGGACCTAAATGATGGTCTAGTTTATGCAGACACTAAAATGAAAATTAGTGCCGGTACATACGCAGATGCTGCCGATACTAACATCGTTGTCTTAACAGCTGGTGCTGCCCAAAAACCAGGACAAACTCGTCTTGATCTAGTTAAAATCAACGCCAATATCACAAAGGGCGTTTGTAAAGCATTAAAGGAAAATAACTTTAATGGTATTTTAGTTGTCGCAAATAACCCTGTAGACATCATGACTTATGTTGCATGGAAAGAAAGCGGATTACCTAAAAACCACGTTATCGGTTCAGGTACTGTATTAGATACAGCACGTTTACGTCATGCATTAAGCGAAAGATTAGGATTTGCCGACAGCAATATCCACGCATATATCATGGGTGAGCACGGAGATTCAAGTTTCGTTCCTTGGATTCATTCATATATTGGATGTAAAAATTTACTAGAATACTTAGATGAAAATAATATTTCTTTAAGTGAGTTACAAGAAATCTACATTGATGTACGTGACAAAGCTTACAAAATCATCGAATTAAAACGTGCTACTTATTATGGTATTGGTTTAGCATTAAAACGTATCGTTTCATGTATTTTAAATAATGAACGAGCAATCCTTCCAGTATCTGCATATCAAAGTGGAGAATATGGTAAAGAAGGATACTTTATTGGTACACCAAGTGTTGTAGGATCAAATGGTGTTGAGCAAGTTATTTGTTTACACTTAAATGAAAATGATCAGCAAAGATTCGATCATTCATTTGACACATTAAAAAGTACAATCGAAGAAAATTTACAAGATATCCTATAAAAAACAAAACCTGGCTAAAACTTAGTCAGGTTTTTCATTTCTTCATCAATATTATCTAATAAAAGAACTTTATCAAATAAAGTCAAACAAGGCTTATTTGAATCGGAATAATGAATCAAATCATCATGATAATGTCCACTAAACCAGATTTTATATTCTGTCTTCTTTTCTATCGTTTCTAAACAATCATGCAAATCATAATAATCATCTCCATACAGACTCATATCCGTTTCATATTTATGAGCTAATGGATGTGAAGAATATATATCATGTGACAATATATAATCAACTTCCCAATTATTTTTCTCTAATGTTTCAAATGCATGTTTAGCTTCTTCAATCGTACAAATTTCATCTTTCCACCAATTTTTATGTTCTGTACGATAAGCAACATCGTGTGAAAACCCTCCACCCATCGTAAAGAATTTATAACCATCGATATTAAACACTTCTCCTCGCATCAAATGAAATATTTTCGAACGAATACGATGTACTTTCCCACCCTTATACTCTTCAATAGGATATGTATTTAATACATCAAAATTCTCATGATTTCCATCCACAAACAACGTATTCCATGGAAGTGAATCTAACCATTTTAACCAAAAATTATCTCCTGTACTACCATCATAAACACAACCAAAATCGCCACATATAATAACATAATCATTTTCCGTTAAAGTATTTCCAACAGTAAACTCTCTCGGATTAATTTTATGAATATCTTGCTCTCTATGAATATCGCCAGTTATATAAATCATCTGTTTCCCTCCAGCATATTTCAATATTATAACATACACGTTCACAAGTTAACAATCTAACGATGATTGTAATTAATGTAAATTACGAAAATATTAATTTACATTTTGTTACATTTTTCATTGACATGTTTTTCATTTTGTTTTATTATACAACCACAAATATTCAAAGCTATGAACAAGACACGACTTTAAGCAAGCCCGGTTTAAGAGAGTATCAAAATTGGTGAGATGATAACAACGGCCCTTAGAGCTATCACTTGTGAGCCAATCATTTGAACTTATAGTAAGATGATTCGTCCTTCGCGTTAAGAAGTTCTAAGTGGCAACAACGATGTTGCAAACTAAGTGGTACCGCGGAATAGTATTAGATTTCGTCTTAGATAGACGAAGTCTTTTTTTATTATTTGAATATTTGGATAGAAAGTTTTAAGGGAGGAAAGTAATTTATGAATGGTCTATTATTATTAGCTATCGCTGCTGCATTATTGCTTACGGCTTACTTAGTTTATGGACGCTATTTAGTTAAAACATGGGGAATTGATCCAAAAGCTAAGACACCCGCTTATGAAAAGGAAGATGGAGTTGATTATGTTCCAAGTAATAAATGGGAAGTATTTGGACACCAATTCTCATCAATTGCTGGAGCTGGTCCAGTCACAGGTCCAGTACTTGCGATGGTATTTGGATGGTTACCTGCATTTTTATGGGTAATGGTCGGAGGAATCTTCTTCGGTGCCGTACAAGATTTTGGGGCTCTATACGCATCTGTTAAATCCCACGGTAAATCAATGGGACAAATCATAGAAACATACATTGGTAAAACAGGACGTAAATTATTCTTCTTATTCTGCTGGTTATTTACATTATTAGTTATTGCTGCATTTGCCGACATGGTTGCAGGATCATTAAACGGATACAACGCTGCCGGTGCACAATCATTACCAAGTGGAGCTGCTAGTTCAATTACAATTCTATATGTATTTGTTGCTATCGCATTTGGTTTCTTCCTAAAGAAAACAGGTCTTTCTGGGTGGAAACAAGCTGTTCTAGGTATTGCATTAATCGTTGCAATGTTAGCATTAGGAATCGCATTCCCTGTTTACTTCACTAAACAAACATGGGTATATCTAGTATTCGTTTATATCTTCTTTGCAAGTGTTACACCTATCTGGGTATTAAAACAACCACGTGACTATTTGACTACATTCTTATTCATCGGAATGATTGTTGCTGCAGTTGTTGGTGTATTCGTATCAAACCCTACAATCACATCACCTGCATTCACTGGATTTAAATCTGCAACTGGAAGCTATATCTTCCCTACATTATTCGTTACTGTAGCTTGTGGTGCTGTTAGTGGATTCCACTCACTTGTATCTAGTGAAACAAGTTCTAAACAAATCCGCAATGAAAGCGATATGTTACAAGTTGGATACGGAAGTATGTTACTTGAATCTTTATTAGCTGTTTTGGTAATCGTAGTTGTTGGATCTTTAACTAGCTTAGCTAGCAAAGGCGTATTAAATGAAACATTATCTTCAATGGCATTTGCTGATACTGCAACACCATTCATCAAATTCTCAGTTGGTGTTACTGGATTGATTTCCCAATTTGGATTCCCTCAAGAATGGGGTCTATGCATCATGACAATGTTCGTTTCTGCTTTAGCATTAACATCATTAGATGCTGTTGCACGTATCGGACGTTTATCATTCCAAGAATTATTTGAAGTAAATGAAGAAGCTGAAACAAATAGCGTTGTTAGCTTCTTAACAAACAAATATGTAGCTACCCTAATCACTTTAGCTGGTGGTTACCTATTAAGCTTAGGTGGATACTTAAATATCTGGCCATTATTCGGTAGTGCTAACCAATTATTAGCTGCTATGGTATTAGTTTCATTATCTGTATTCTTAAAAGTTACAGGACGTAAAGGATACATGTTATATGTACCAATGATTATGATGTTAGTTGTTACAATGACAAGCTTAGGAATGTCTGTATACAACATCTGCTTAAAATTATTCGTAACTGGTGGATTCGCATTTATGACAGACGGATTACAATTATTCTTCGCTGTTCTACTAATGGCATTAGGATTGATGATCTTCATTGGTTCTGGAAAGAAATTGGTTCAACCTGTTGAAAAGGTAAAGCTTCAAGAACAAGAACAAAACGCATAAAACAATCAAGACCGCATCAAGCGGTCTTTTCTTTCACTTACATAAATAAGTTCAACGAGAAAGTCACACATCTAAATGACGTGTCCGGTTCATTTTCGGTCGTCCGGTAACATTTCAATATCAGCTGATACATCTCATCATTGAATCGTAAAGAGTAAACTAGAAGAAAGAAACAGACTCTATAAGAATCATCCTAAATGGTTCTATATATATGACAAATCCAAAACAAACGACAATAATTCTAATAATAGTAAAGATATTCAAAGCTGCATAAACTATTTCATTCGTTACGCTAGTAGATGTGCCATGGCTGAAAACAGAATCACAAAATACAATAAAGAATCAAGGACTGTTAGTTAGTTCAACAATGATCATCAGATCATGTGATTGATTTTATCAATAGCCTTATTATACATATACCCAACCATCATTTATTATCTCGATAATACCAATGCTTTTAAGATGATACTAGATAAAGTACATGTACTTCTTAAAATCAAAAAGAATAAGGATTTTTCTCGTGAAACAAGAACCAAAGCCCGTAAACAAACTCAATAAATTCAAATACCACACTCATTTAATAGATTCTTTTAACAGAGATCCAATTCAATGTAAATGTAAAGCCACTATGCAGTATACCTATACATACAAGCCTTTAGTAAACTCAAAGAATAACAGAACATATAGAAAAAGATGCATTGATGAAATGATTCGAATGTATAAAAGAAGAATATAACCAATAAGAGTTCTATCCTAAACAAAGCTATTTATAAAATAGTCTGTTTTGTCATGCCAACAAAATTCAAAATCCAGATAATCAAATCATTTTTTCCAAATTCATCTTCTCCGAAACCAATTTCTTAATATATAAAAACTAATCAATTTAAGCCAAAAATAAAAGATCAGTTTTCACTGACCCTTATTCAACACCAATAATAAATGAGTAAACAGGTTGATTTCCTTCATGGATTTCAACTTCTGCATCACTGTTATCTTCGATATAAGCAGCAATTTCTTCAGCCTGTTCTTCAGTCGCTGTATCACCATAAATCAAAGTAACAAGTTCGCTATCTTCGTCTAACATTTTATCCAACAATTGTTTTGTTGCTTCCATGCAATCTGGGCAAGATACACAAATATCTTTTCCAAAAATACCCATATATTCATCTTTTTTGATTTCAAGACCATCATATGTTGTGTCTTTGATTGCATAAGTCACTTCACCTGATTTAACATTTTCGATAGCTTCATTCATCTCAGCTAAATTATCTTCCAATTCAACATCTGGATTAAACATAACACAAGCACTTAATCCTTGTGGAATTGTTTTACTTGAAAGTACATGAATATCTTGATCTGAGCATACCTGCGCAGCCTGACTAGCAGCTAAAACAATATTTGAGTTGTTCGGTAAAATGAAGATATGATCTGCATTCAACTTTTCAACAGCTGAAACAAAATCTTCTGTACTAGGATTCATTGTTTGTCCACCACCAACAACAATGTCAGCTCTAAGTTCAGTGAACATCTTTTTAATTCCATCTCCAGGAGCTACGGTAATAATGGCATATTTCTTGTGTTCTGCCATTTTTTCCTCTTCTTCTTTTTCAAGAATATTGTCATGCTGTTCCTGCATGTTTTCAACTTTCAATTTAATAAAACGACCCTGACGACGTCCCATCTTAATAGCTGTAAATGGTTCTAATGTATGAACATGTACTTTAACTAAATCTTCATCTTGTACACAAACAATCGAATTACCAATTGTTGCTAATTCATCTTTAAAGCTTGCTTCAGAAAAATGACGAATACCATTTTCAGATAATTTCAATATAAATTCTGTACAGAATCCATACTCTTCTTCTCCACCCTCTACTTTAGCTTGTGCACTCTCACCAGCTGCTTTCGCACCTTCAAGTTGAACTGGATGTCCTTCCATAGCTGCTAAAAAACCTTCTAAGATCACACAAAGGCCTTTTCCACCACTATCAACTACACCTACTTCTGCAAGTACTGGTAATAATTCTGGTGTTCTTTGTAAAGAAGCATTGGCTTCATCCACCATCTTTTTCATCACTTCCATGCAGTCTGTTACTTCTTCTGTCGTAGTATATGCATACGTATAGTCTGCAGCTTCACGAACTACTGTTAAAATCGTTCCTTCAACTGGACGCATAACAGCACGATAAGCTACACGACTTCCATTTACTAAAGCATGTGCTAATTGAGCTGCATCCATATCATCTAAATCTTCAACAGCTTGATAGATTCCTCTGAAAATCTGTGAAGTAATAACCCCAGAGTTACCACGTGCTCCCATTAATAAACCGCGAGATAATGTCTTCGCAATATCCTTTACTGAATCCGAATTTGTTTTAAGTGCTTCCTTTACACCATTAGATACTGTTAAATGCATATTCGTACCTGTATCACCATCCGGTACAGGAAAAACATTCAATGCATCAATTTCAGCAGAATGATTTGATAAATTATTCATTCCCGATTCAAGCATCTGTTTAAATAATACACCATTAATTCTTTCCATCTCTTAACCCCTACTTAATCGCACGAACACCTTGAACATAAATGTTTACAGCGTTACATTTTACTTCCAAAGTTTTCTCTAAAACATATTTAACACGTTTCTGTGCCTCATAGACAACTTCACTCAATTTAATTCCTTGTAATGCAATAATATAAAGATTCAAAACTAAACCCGTTTCATCTTGTGTTACAACAACACCACGAGCGTAGTTTTCTTTTTTTAATAATTCTGCCCAGCCATCCTTTAATGTTTTCTGACTAGCCATACCTACAATACCGTAACATTCAGTAATTGCACCACCTGCTAAATTGGCAATCGCATCTAATGAAATCTCGATATTTCCGTACTCTGTTGATTTATTAATAGGCATAATAAAACCTCCTGTTTTTATTAATTATACTCTAGTTAAAATATAAACACAAATCCTAATATGCTTCTACAAAGCTTTGTGATTGGTCATCCCAATAATAATATGTGCCATTTTCATCCATATAATATCCTGTATTTGGATCATAATATAGGCCTAAATTCTCATCATATTCCAGACCTGCATAAGGATCATCGTATGTATCTTCAGGCTCTGTTTGTGATGGCTGCTCTTCTTGTATCTGCGTTTCTTGTTGGCTATCTTCAGTCGTTTCCTTCTTTTCCGATGTATCCTCTTTTTTCTCTGCTTTTTTCTCCACTTTTTTCTTTTGATTCAAATCATCACAATTCACTTTTTCAATTGTCGAATGCGTCGAATCCAAAACAAGACAAACAGACTGACCCTTTAATTTTGTTAAAACACTCTGATATTTGGAAAGCATCTTAATACTTTTTAAATTCGTGTATACAACATTTCCATCTTGCATCGTAATCTTAAACATATTTTTGTCATAACTTGTTTTATAAGGAACAATCTCCGCAAATTTTTCTATTAAATTCCGTGTTAAAACCTTCCGATGTTTTTGAAATTGTTCACACAATAATTTACGTTGCTTTGCACTAAAGTTAGACAATAGAGGAAAATGCACAATTGTATTCAAATATTGCTCTTCAATTTCGATAGAAGTTCCATCTTGGCACAATGCGTAGTTCTTATCATTCTTGACATAATAGCCTATAATCAATTTTTCCTGCAATTCGAAAGTTAACTTACGATTTTTCTTAGAAACCTTACAAGATTGAACAAAAGGCATTTTTTTCACTCTTTTTTCTAATATAATTGAAGGCATTAAATAAATACGTGTTTTTGTACTCACATTTGCCAAATCATAAACTTCACTATCTGACAAATAATAATTATTTTTACATGCTAAAACCTTGACATGGGAATCTGTAGAAAAGTAATACACAAAAACACTAACAAAAAACATCAAAACAATACTACAGATAATAGTTTGTTTTATTGTTAGTTCTATTCTTTTTTTTACCAATAGAACTGCTCTACTTCCGTTACCATGTCAATATCGTATTCTTTTTTTGCTCTTAGTTTAATTTCATGAATTAAATCACGAACATCCTGCGCTGTAGCTGTCATATCATCATTCACAATAAAATTACAGTGCTTCTCACTGACCATTGCGCCACCAATTTTATAGCCTCGTAGACCTAAATTTTCAATTAATTTCCATGCTGGAATTTCTTCTGGATTTCTGAATACACTTCCTGCACATGGTTTATCCAATGGTTGTGCACTCATTCTTCTTTCACGTCTAGAATTCATCAAATCACGAATATCACTTTGATTTCCTTTATCTAACCTAAAACGTCCTACTAAAATTGTCCAATCTTTGTGTGATTGGAAAATTGAATGGCGATATGCATAATCCAATTCATCCTTTTTCATCCAACAAATTGTATTATCCTTCAATACACATACATCAATTAGATGATTGGCGATATTATCCTTATAGGCACCCGCATTCATGTAAAGACATCCACCAATTGATCCTGGAATTCCACTCGCCCATTCTAAACCTGTTAATGATCTTTTCATAGCTTCTGTAGCCATATTTATAATAGAACATCCCGCTTGTGCAACTAATACTCCATCTGGTTCAAAATAGAAATCATTCAAGGTACGATCTAAATTAATGATTGCACCATGAAAATCTGTATCTGAACACAAGATATTAGATCCTCGACCAAGTACATAATATGGAATATTTTCCTGTGCAAGTATTTCTAGTACACACATCAAAGCTGTACAATTTTTAGGATATATATAATAATCTACGCATCCACCAATTCTAAAAGTAGAATGTTTTTTCATAGATTCATGTTCTAAAACTTCTGCATACGTCATTAAACGATCCTTAATGCTCATATTAGTTCCCCTTTTTACATATATTTTTCAATAAATCTATAATATCATATGCTGCATTTGGTTTACCCATCTGCAAAGCATGTTCATGTGTTTGTTCATAAACAATAGGATTTGCGTATAGAGAAACAATTTGCCCCTGCAAAGTTTCCGCATTTAAATCCTTCTCTTCAATAATACGACAAGCCTGTTGTCTTAAAAGCATGCTCGCATTATAAAACTGGTGATTATTTGCCACATACGGACTTGGAATCACAATGGAAGGAATACCCAAAGCGGTTACCTCAGCAAGCGTTGTTGCCCCAGCACGACAAACCATACCATCAACATGTCCATATATACGTAACGTATCTACATATGGAACAACATGAATGTTCTTTTGGTTTTCAAATAAATTCAAATCTTGAGAATTATCTTTTCCACATACATACAAGAATTGTAAATTGTCATCAACACCCTTTAAAGCACTCTTCATTAATTCATTTACTGAACTTGAGCCTAAAGAACCCATGACAATAAGGATTGTCTTTTTTTCTAAATCCAATCCTAATGATTTAAAATATTCTTCATCAAATTTAGCTTCTTTCGCAATTGTTGCTCTTGGATTTCCCAACATATGAATTTTGTCTTTTGGAAAAACCTCATTACATTTCTCATAACAAGTTACAATCGCATCGACTTTTTTCATTACAAGCTGATTTGCCTTGCCCACAATTGAGTTTTGTTCATGAATTACCGTATGAATTCCCAATGCATGTGCTGCCATAATAACAGGAGCACTCACATATCCTCCAAATCCAATCACAACGTCTGGCTTAAATTCTTTTAAGTATTTTTTTGCCTGTACTTGTGCCTTTAACATCTGACAAACAGCCATACATTTTTTTAATGCATTTCCCACTAATCCCGATGTATGTAAAGATTTGAACGCATATCCATTTTGAGGAATCAAATCCTTTTCCATACGATCATCATTTCCAATAAATAATATTTCCGTTGAAGAATCAAGCTCCATCATTTTATCCGCTAATGCTAAAGCAGGATAAATATGTCCTCCTGTTCCCCCTGTAACAAAACAAATTTTCATATTAAAAGCCTCACAAAGTATAACATATATTAATCTTTCAAAACAATATCGTCACTTGTCTTTTCTAAATGACCTGTTAAGACAAAACGGTGATTTGAATCAAAGCCATAATCTAAATCACAAGTAGATAAAGAAATAAAATTACCTTCTGTACTTACTAAATCATTTAAATATGTAGCCGATTCCATCATCGATTCAATCGTTTCTTGTCTAGACCCACCAAAAGAAGTTGTATAAAACGCACTATCTTCAATTGTCTTAGCAAAAGTAAAAACATTGCATTTATAATTTGCCTCAGGCGTCAACAAATAGAAAACGGAATGTTCTTTAAAGAATTGTTCATCACAATAATTCTTTAATAAAGTAAACATACCTCCACCTTCAACTGAATGTCCATAAACAATTGAATTATCATTTTTAAATTGAGCATCTGCATTCGCATCTAAAAAGATAGATCCTCTAGGATTATATTCCCCATTTACAGTATGATTCAAATAATATTGATTATCTTTTGCCTGCAAAACTGGAAAAGATATCTCACAATCCGGAACATAAAGCCATCCAATAATATTCGCATTCTGTTCCTTTAGCTTTGTCCAATCAGGTTGCAATACATTTTTGATTTCTTTATCTTCTTTTTTTGTCTTAACTACTTTTTCCTCTAACTGTTTTGTCTCTGTTTCTACCTGCTGTTTTTGTGAATAAATATCCCACAAGTTATAAGCACTGTATCCAAACACACCAAGACAAACAATAAGTAAAATTCGATATATCCATTTTTTCATACAAGATTATTTTAACACGAAACCGAACCCTTAACAATTTTTGAAGCAATTCAATCAAAAAAAAGGATAGAGAAATGAATTCTCTATCCACAGACTGTTGACAAAGTGACTGTCGACAGTTTTTTTAAAATCTGATAGAATATCTGTGGCAGAAACGTACTTCATAA